>ENA-UOOM01003366-UOOM01003366.1-fermentation-metagenome-genome-assembly--contig:-NODE-3366-length-11702-cov-5.619559_pt1 | contig 11702 bp, 10 predicted proteins | sample MGYA00245781_ERZ724031 | MGnify/ENA primary metagenome ERZ724031 (study PRJEB28704, sample SAMN03018317) | fermentation metagenome | biome: anthropogenic terrestrial biome; feature: soil; material... | reverse complement strand
GGGATCTGTTTGTTCCTGTGACAGCAACGGAAGAAACAGATCCCCCGTTTCCTGCAACCGCTCTTTTGCGTTCAATAAGTGGAAGTCTTCCGGGTGGATCCCAGCTTCTATTTCCTCCCATGTAAGAGGCATGGACACAGAAGCTGCAGGAGTCGCCCTGGAGGAATATGCCATGGTAATGGTTTTTCCATTCCACATCTGCAAATAATCAAAATATAACTTTTTATCTCTTTTTCCCACCATTCGTTCAATGGTAATTTTTTCTGGATATCTCTGGCTGAAGTATGTACCGAAAAACTCGTTTATGCTTCTAGCAGTATCATAATCATACCGTTGTCCAACAGGTATGTAAATCTGCAGTCCGGTTGCACCGGAAGTTTTAACCCAGCTGTCTATGTTTAATCCTTTCAGTGTCTCGTGGATGAGTAAAGCCGATTCTGAAACCTCATCAAACCCTTGTCCTTCCGAGGGGTCAAGGTCAAACACAAGGTCAGTAGGCTTATTTTCATTTTGAGATAAGTTGAAACTCGTATGAAATTCCAAGGCTGCCTGATTGCCGAGCCAAACCAAGGCTGCCATGGAATTTAAAAGAATATATTGTATTTCATTCCATTCAGTTTGTTCTATCCAATCAGGTGCGTATTTCGGTATATTCTTCTGGAAAAAGGATTTTCCCTCAACACCATCGGGATAACGTATAGTTGTCAACAGACGGTCTTTAGCATGAGGAAGAATATATGGTCCCAATTCAATCAGCTTTCCAATATAATCAATTTTACGCAATCCCAGATCAGGAAATAACACTTTTTCCGGGTTGGTGATCTTTACTTTTACATTGTCTACAAGTAATTCACTCATCCAATGCCCACTCTCTCCCATCTGTTTCTTCGGCTTTATGATTGGTAAATCCCAAAATTTTAGGGTGCCTCAGTACACCATCATTAGTCCATTCCAAAAAGCTGATCCAACAGGTGATTTCCGGTTCCAACCATGTAATTAGGCCTGACAGCTCTCTTCCATACTGCTGAATTGTATCAGGGAAGGGACATTCCCCGAAATTTTTGATTTCGCTGTAATGCTTGAGATTTTTTAAGTCCTCTTGAGTGAGACCAAGGGAAGCTTTGCCAATATAAGCCCATTTGCCTTCCTGGTTAATTCCTAGTACCAATGAATTCGGGAAATTGTCCTTTAATTGAATGCCACAAATGGCAGCCAGAATTTTCTTCATAGTTTTATATTTGTACCAAGCCTTATGGTTTTTTGCTGGAAGATAAGGGCTGTCCAGTTTCTTGGAGACAATTCCCTCCCAATTCTTTTTCTTCATCAATTCAAAAAGACCGGGACCATCGTTGAAGTCATCTGTGATGATAATGTTGGAGCCTATTTGATTGTAATCTATTTGTTCGGTGTCTGTTTGCTTGGTGTCGTCTATTCGCTTGGTGTCTGTTTGCTTGGAGTCGATTTGTATGAACTCTGCTGGCACTATGTTATAAAGCAGTTCTCTTCTTCGACTTAAAGGCAGCTGAGTAAGATTATGATCATTTAAATATAGTATATCAAATACGACATAGATTACAGGATAGCTGCGGGTATAATAAGGAAGCTTTCCCAAGCTTTTCACCCTGTCTCTTGCCAGACTCAGCTGAAAACCAGGTTTACTATCATCCCCCAACACCACTAATTCCCCATCGAGAACAGCATTTCTACCTTGAATCATATTTTCCAATTGATTTAATTCCGGATAAAACCCCGTTCTCTCCCGTCCTTTTTTTGTGAAAATGCGTAAAGACTTACCATGAGGTAAACTGGAATCAAAATAAGTCAGACCTCGAATTCCATCCCATTTAATTTGATGAGTCCATTCGGGACCGTTAATCATTGTTTTCGCAGTTATCGGTTCCATTGGGGTTATCCAATTTATATTATTTGATTTAGCCATTTCAACCGGCAGTTTCTTTTTTCTTCTTGCCTGCTGCAGTTTTTTTCTTTGGCGCTGCATCGGTCTTCTTAAGATGTTCCGTTTCCTTCAGACTTTCCTGCAAAGCCTGCATCAGATCAATGACATTTCTCTGAGGAGCTGCCTGTGGCTGAACAATCTCATCTCCTTCAATCTTTTTATTGATAAGATCCATAAGCTCTTTTCTGTATTCGTCTGTATATTTAGTCGGATCAAAAGAAGTGGTTAGATTCTCAATGAGCTGGTTTGCCATTGAAAGTTCCTTTTCGTCCACTTCCACCTTTCCGCTCGCTGGAACATTGGGAACTTGTGCTATGTCCCGCACTTCATCAGGGTAGAAAATTGTTTCCATGACTAAAAGGTTTTGATAGACCCGAACCGCTGCCAGTGACTGCTTGTCTCTAATAGTGATTTTTGCAATTGCGATTCTGCCAGACTGATTCATGGCTTCCCGCAAAAGATTATATGCTTTTTCGCCAGTGTCCTGTGGTGATAGATAATATGATTTTATGAAATAGATTGGATCTATTTCCTCCAATTTGACGAAATCCAATATCTCTATGGCTTTGCCCTTGGATTGTCTTAAGGGTTCTAAATCCTCGTCGGAAATAATCACAAACATTCCCGGTTCATATTCAAAGCCGCGAACGATATCATCCTGAGTAATTTCTTTATTGCAATTAGGACAGACCTTTTCATATTTAATCGGTGTCTTGCACTCCTTGTGAATATTTCTAAACCTAATGTCCTTGTCTTCCGTAGCCGCATGCATTTTAATAGGTATGTTGACAAGTCCAAAGCTAATGGAGCCTTTCCACATAGTATGCATTAAATACTGTCTCCTTTTTCTAATCACAGCTGTGCTGCCTTCAAGTATTCCTGCTACTATGTTTTGTAAAATCCCATTTGTTATACGTGCATTCTTTTTGACAATTCTGCTTTTATGTTCTCACCTTGAAAAATTATAATAGCAGATAAAAAAATGATGCTGACTGCCACACATATTACAGAGGGGTAGATCATATTTATCAAATCCAGCAGTATGAAAATAACAGGTATAATTCCAAACAAGGCAGCCAACAGAAAATAAGCAACATAATCTCCTACACTTAGATTCATGATCTTTGCCGTCACATACATGACAATCATGGCGCTGGCTGAGACTATTGGAATGACAAAATCCAAAGACCAGCCTTTGCTGCCTGTCCTCCAGTCCCAGATGACTGAAAGCACAGATACAATGAGAACCAGCCACATGATATTCTTTGGTATATTATGCCTTTTTCTTAAGACTACAATTAGGCTGACCCACATGCTGATGAGTCCGAGAACCTCATACATCGGCCAGTTAACTTCTGATGGGAAAATATTGTGTATAACAAAACCGGCAACCAAGGCTACAACGGAAATAAATGCCATGATGCGGATTGCCATATGTCGTTCATAAAAAGGTGGTATGTCGGGGTAGATTTCCTGTTGAGGGTCGGCGTCTTTATCACCAGGCAGCATATTACTGCACAGGGGACATCTCTCCTTGTTCCCTCGGATCTGCACCTGACAGTTGTTACAGTATTTTATGACTCTCTGCCTCCCTTCTATCTGTTTGACGATATCTCGATTGAGATACCCTTTTTTGAAAGGTATTCAAAAAATATTCTTTGTATTTCCATTTCTCTGAATGGTGATGAAAAACTCACAGCCAGTCTGTCACCAAAGCTGCAAAGTATTATCTGCGGCCTTTTAGCGCTGTTTGCAACACTGAACTGTCGTATGTAAGCGCTTAATTCTTCAGGTATGGCTATACGTCCTATATTGGATACAAGTGCGGTTACGCGTCTATCCACTATTCTGTCTGCTGTACGCAGAATCATGTCTTTTAATGGCAAGGGAAAAATCCGCAATAGCAAGCTTCTTTCTAAAGACATAAAGCCATTCAACTGCTTGCCTAAATTTTCTTCCTTTAATTCTTCATGAAAACTTTCACGAACACATGGAACTATATCATCCAAGCTGGAACCGTTTTCCGTAAAATAATATGCTACACCCATACTGCCAAAAAAATTCCTCATTGTTTCCGACTCATAAAACTGTCGCAAATTGACCGGAATTTGTAAAACAATGCGCTGTTTTCTGCTGTTCACATGCATATCCTTATAAATGGAATATATGAATAAAGATGCAATAAATACAGTCAGCGTGGCATTATGAGCATGAGCTTCATCCAATACAGCCCTGGCAGACATGCTGCCCTCTATAATCACTGTTCTGTTATCATCCAGCGTGCTTCCCTTGATTTGGTATGCTCTTGCCTGTCTCTTTGTTTTGAGTTTTTCGATTAAGGACTTTATTGCATCTCCGCCTGAATAATACCTCCCAAAGCTGTCATCCATCTGCTGGCTCAATGACCCGCTGTGATACAGTTTTGGTGCCTTATTCAACGTAATTTCGTCATGTTTGAAATTTATATAATGGTACACCAGATCCCCCATAAACTTCAGCGCACCTACACCATCGGAAAGAGCATGAAAGACCTCCAGGTTTATTCTGTTGTTATAATATGACACACGAAAAAGCAAAGTCTTCTTATCTTTAAAATACAGAGGGGCACAAACAACAGTCGATTCAATTTCTATTTCAGGCTTGATATCACTTGACTCCAGATAGTACCAGAATATCCCCCTTCTTAAAACAGATTGATACAAAGGATAAGTTTTAATGACAGTGTCCAGGGCTTGCTGCAATATTTCCGGATCGACAGCTTCATATAATTCACATGCAAGACGAAATACTTTTGTATCCTTATAGTTGGCTAAAGCAGGAAACACCTTGGATGCATTATCCAGCTTGAGCCATTCAATTTTTTTCCGTTGTTTCAACCTTTTCACCAACTTTAGCTTATCGTAAAAATTCATTTATATGCTTATAGGATTTCTTTACATCCTCCGATGGCCAGGGTAAGGTAAAAAAGCCATGAAGAGCACCTTTCATTCTATAAATTCTAACATCATTGCCAAATTCTTTCAAGCGTTCTCCATAGGCTTCTCCCTCATCACGTAAAGGATCGAATTCAGCTGTAATAATCAAGGTTCTTGGCTGATTGGACAAATCCTTTGCCAAAAGCGGGGCAACATAGGGGCTTAATCTGTCTTCTTCATTTGGTACATATAAATCCAAATAATCCTGCACTTGCTGTGAGGTCAATATATAATCCGTTCCGTTTTCATGTACGGATTGAAAGGGAGAACTCTCGCTGTGATCATAGTATGTTGCCGGGTATATTAGAATTTGATTGCCGGGAATGCAAATACCCCGATCCCTTGCCATAAGGGAAACAACTGCTGCCAGGTTACCACCTGCACTATCCCCGATTAGTGTAACATTCTCCGATTTGCAGTGGAAAGAATCCAGCTCTTCAAATACCTCCTTCACCACATGATAGCAATCTTCAGGCCCTGCAGGAAAGGGATTCTCTGGAGCCAACAGGTAATCAACAGAAATAACCATGTGCCCTGTTTGATTTGCCATATTGGCACATAGCTTGGTATAGCTGTCAATATTGCCGGTAACCCAACCGCCGCCATGGAAGAACACCAAAATATTAGATGGGATTCCGCCAGGTTTTCTTTTATGCCTGGGAATCCTGCGTTTCCCATCCTTCTTAGGCAGAAAGATGCGCACCGGTATCTCTCGATCCCCTGTCATTATCTTGTGGTCCCACAGGTTATATAGAGGCTTGAAATAAGGGTTCACCAAATCAATCACCTTGCGTTGTATCATATACACCTGCTTAATGCTGATTTTAGAGGCTGAAACTACCTTTGCTGCAACCTTTTGAATAAACTTCACTGGTTTACTCCCCCTTGTAGAATATGAGTGACAAGCGATCTGTATGGTAATTTCCATTAGTACTTGACATCATACTGCTGCTCTAAATTGATATGGTTCTCACAACAACAGGGTCTTAAATTACATCATTTGCATTCATTATAGCATACCTCCTGCTTACACTGATAGTAGTAGTTTTTCTAAGCAGTCGAGTTGACTTTGTTACAAGTGACTAATATAATTGATGAGGTGCTTAGCATGTTCTTTGCTAAAGTCTACATAGAAGGAAAACCGTGAGAAAAAGTGGGAAAAACTAAAACAATATAATTAAAAGGAGCATTTTTAATGAAGCATAATTTATGTATTGTCGGGTATGGCGGTATGGGTGGATGGCATGCAAACCATGCAGTAAAGAGTGATGTAGTTAATCTTCTTGGTATTTATGATATTAAGAAGGAAAGAAGCGAGTTAGCTGAAAAGAATGGGATTAAAGCCTATTCATCATTTCAGGAAGTTCTAGATGACAAGAACATCGAAATCGTTACCATTGCTACACCCAATGATATCCATAAGGAACAGACGATAGCTTGCTTGGCAGCGGGAAAGCATGTTATATCGGAGAAACCAGTTACGCTATCCAGTGATGATTTAGCTGAGATGATTGAGGCTGCTGAAAAGTATCAAAGAATTTTCACAGTGCACCAAAACAGGCGTTGGGATATCGACTATCTGGCTATGAAAAAGGTTTACGACAGCAGCCTGATTGGAGACATTTTTAACATAGAATCCAGGATACATGGCTCCAGAGGTATTCCAAGTGATTGGAGAGGTATGAAAGAATATGGCGGTGGTATGATGTTCGATTGGGGTGTTCACCTGATTGACCAGATACTGCAAATATATGCAACAGAGAAAATAGTATCAGTTTATTGTGAGTTTGACAATATCACAAACAAAGAAGTTGATGACGGGTTCAAGCTGACACTTCGTTTTGATAATAATGCTCGAGCATACATCGAGGTTGGTACATATAATTTTATTCCACTTCCGCGATTTTACATCCAAGGAACAAAGGGAACAGGTATTATTACAGACTGGAGAGAGCCTTGCCATATAGTTGAATGTACTCACTGGCATGAAAGTGAAGTAATTCCAGTTGAAACTGCCGCAGGGCTTACCAAGACCATGGCACCTCGTGATGAAATTACTACAAGAAGCTATGATTTAGAAAAGCCGGCATCCGATGTTCATGACTTTTACCGTAACATCTGTGACACCCTTGAAGGTAAGGCTGCCCAATTTGTTACCCACAAAGAAATGATGCGAGTTATGGAAACTATGGAAGCAGCTTTTAAATCGGTAGAACATAAGTCAGTTATATATTTTGATTAACTTTTGATTAACATTACTTGATGAGCTTATTAATACTGCTCTTTACCAATGATTAAATAAAATAATAAAGTAAGGGTTGCTCGATTTAGAGCAACCTTTTTATTAGCTTTATATTTCCAATGACTTAGCTATGCTGATGGATCCAATTTTCTCGTCCATGTCGGATCTTTTCTGTCCAGATTTCTCGATAAACTCGAATAACAAAATTTGGTACTAATCCAATACTACTGTCGCTATGGTTAATACATATATCTTTTTCGCACCGGCACTGCGCAAAACACGACTGCAGCTGTCAACGGTTGCGCCTGTAGTGTGCACATCATCAATAATCAGAATGTTTTTGTCTTTTACAGCCTGTGGAGCTAAAACCATAAAAGCGTCTTTTAAATTTTCTGCCCTCTTATCACGATCAAGCCCTGTCTGTGATAGGGTATCCATGCTTCTTATCAATACATCATCTCTACAGGTGATTCTGTTTCGTTGCGACAAATAATCTCCCAGCAGAGCAGATTGGTTGAAACCTCTGCTTTTTTGCCGGTTTTTATGTAAGGGAACCGGGATCATTAAATCCACCTTCCAGCCGGATTCCTTTAGCTGCTCTGACAAGAAGAAACCTAATGTACGGCTGAGGCTGTATTCACCACCATACTTGTATCTATGAATCAACTCACGTATGACTATGGAATATTCAAAAACTGCCAGGGCTTGATCATAGCTGTGACTGTGATATTTGCACTCCATACAGATTTGGGTCTCTGGACTTATGGGTCTGCTGCAAATAGTACATTTGGGTTCTGGAATAAATGGCATGTTGTCATAGCAATGCTTGCATATGCCGTGAACTGCTCTTTTCTCGAGACGCTTCCCACAGCAAACACAATCTATGCGGGGATATAGAAAATCCAAAACTCCATCCACTAATAGTTGAAGCTGGCTCATGATGTTACCATCCCATATGCCTGCTGCAGACGTTCATCCAGGCTGGAATATCGTCTGGCAATATGATTGTTTTCAACCATCCGGCGTATCATATTCTCTTTTCCTACCAGCACTACCAGTTCTCTGGCACGAGTTACCGCTGTGTACAGCAGATTTCGCGTCATCAGCATAGGCGGACCGTAAGCCAATGGAATCACTACAACAGGGAATTCGCTTCCCTGGCTTTTATGAATGGTAACAGCATAGGACAGCTCCAATTCATCCAGCTGGGAAAAGTCGTAAATAACAGTTTTTTCGTCATCAAAGAGAATTGTGAGGGTTTGTTCTTCCTTGTCTATATCCTGAATAAAACCCATGTCCCCATTGAAGATTCCTTCTCCTTCAAAAACGTCTTCATCTTTGCCGGGGATTGTCCATTGCAGCTTGTAATTGTTCTTAATCTGCATAACCTTGTCACCCTGCCGAAATATTGTATCACCGGACGCTTTTTCCTTCTTATGAGGTGCTGGCGGATTTAGCACTTTTTGAAGTTCCTTGTTGAGATTGTTTACTCCGATAAGTCCCTTGCGCATAGGTGCAAGAATCTGAATATCCTGCAAAGGACGGTAATTCCCATAACCAGGCAGGCGTGCAGTAATAAGTTCGTCCAAGGTTTTTAGAATATCCTCGGCAGAGCTTTGTTTGTCAATAAAGAAGTCCTTCTCCTTAAGGTTCAGCAAAGGCATATCTCCCTGATTGATTCGATGGGCATTTACAATGATCATGCTTTCCTGAGCCTGACGAAAAATTTCAGTTAGTTGAATTACGGGGATTACATTGCTCTGAATAATATCCCGTAAGACATTCCCCGGACCAACCGAGGGCAGTTGATCTACATCACCAACCATAATCAAACGGGTACCTTTAACAATGGCTTTTAGAAGGTGATAAAGCAATAGGACGTCCACCATGGACATTTCATCAATAATTACCACATCGGCTTTAATGGGGTTGTCCTCATCCCGCTGAAAAGCATCCTCATGTTCTTCAGAATATCCATATTCCAACAGTCGATGAATGGTTTTTGCTTCCTGATGAGCGGCTTCTGCCATGCGTTTTGCAGCTCTTCCAGTTGGAGCAGCCAGCTCAACCTTGAGACCCTCATGTGTAAACAATTCGATCATGCAGTTTATGATAGTGGTTTTACCTGTGCCTGGTCCTCCCGTAATGACGATTACCCCATACTGCATGGCTTGACGTACTGCTTCCCGTTGCTCTTCTGCCAGGATCATTTTATTGTCTTTCTCAAAACGCCTTATTTTGTCTTCAATATAGCTGAATTGTTTTATGCTTTGATCTAAAGCTAAATCCCTCAGTATCTGCGCAGAACCTGACTCTGCCTGAAAAAAGCCGGACAAGTAGACTGCTGTATAGTCTCCCTTTTGTTCCATCACAAGTTTGTGAGACAAAGTCAGATTGATCAACCCGTTTTTTACCAGAGTTTCTTCAACAATCAACAGTTGATTTGCTCTTTTCATAAGTTCCTCTTCAGGCAAGTAAGCATGACCCTGTGAAGCTGCCTGGGACAGTACATAGTTGATGCCTGCAGCAACCCGGTAAGGAGAATTGGAATCTACGCCCATGGCTCTGGCGATCCGATCAGCAGTTTTAAACCCAATGCCAATTATATCCTCTGCCAGGCGGTAAGGGTTTTCACGTACCGAATTAATGGTATTGCTGCCATATGTCTTAAAAATCTTAAGTGCATAGGCGGTGGTTATACCATAAGATTGAAGGAATATCATGACTTCCCGGATTTCTTTCTGCTCAGAAAAAGAAGAAGCGATCATTTCCGCGCGGCTTTCACCGATGCCGTCTACCTCAATCAAGCGTTGAGGATTGAACTGAATTATGTCAAGGACATCTTCACCAAAATGATGTACTAGCTTTCTAGCTGTTGAAGCTCCTACCCCGCGAATTAATCCGGAAGCCAGGTAGCTTTCCATACCTTGTATAGTAGTAGGTGCTGCACTGCTGTAAGTTACCATCTTAAGCTGCTGACCATAATCCGGGTGGGTAGTCCATTCCCCCTCCAAGCGGACACGCTCTCCCTGATTGATAAAAGGGAAATTGCCCACACAGGTTACCATTAGCTGGGTACCCTCTTCTCTTATTCCTACTACTGAAAAACCATTATCTTCATTGCGAAAGACTATGTCCTCTACAATACCAATAAGCTCTGCCATATTTCACCCGCTTCTCCCATCCTTCATTCAGCAGAAATGTAAATGAACAGCTGTCTATAATGGTATATAAAATTTGCATAAATTACAAGCAGCATTGAAAAGACTCCAAAATCATACCTATAAACTTCTGTCTACTGCTTCTGCGATGGGTTTCAGTACCTGCATTAACTCATTGAAGACACCAGGTTTCAAAGATTGTGGTCCATCACTGGCTGCATGCTCGGGATCAGGATGTACTTCAACAATCAAACCGTCAGCTCCGGCAGCAACAAAGGCTCGAGATACTGCATTTACATATTTCCAGTTTCCTGTACCATGGCTGGGATCTGCTATAATCGGCAGATGGGACAGCTCCTTAACCACGGGTATGGCATTTATATCCATAGTGTTTCGGGTAGCTGTTTCGAAAGTTCGAATGCCCCGCTCGCATAGAATAACCTTGGAGTCCCCTTCGGACATAACATATTCTGCTGCCATCAGCCATTCCTCTATGGTAGAAGACAGTCCCCGTTTTAACATCACAGGTTTCCTGGTTTTACCGCATTCGCTCAGCAGGCGGAAGTTTTGCATATTGCGGGCGCCAATCTGAAGGACATCGGAATACCGGCTTACCAGTTCCACATCACGAGTATCCACCACTTCGGTAATTACAGGCATATTCAAATCCTGTCTGACACGATATAAAAGCTTAAGACCTTCTTCCTCCAAACCCTGGAAGGAATAGGGAGATGTCCGAGGCTTAAATGCACCGCCGCGAAGGACTTTTGCACCAGCCTTCTTCACTGCCTCTGCCACATTGTAAATTTGTTCTTCACCTTCAATGGCACAGGGACCGGCAATCACAACAAGCTCCTTAGCTCCAAACCGGACACCTTCGCCTACTTCAACTACTGTAGGCTCTTTTTTCAGCTCTTTTCCCACCAGCTTGTAAGGTTTCATAATGGGAACAATGGATTCCACACCAGGCAGATTTATCAGACTGGACGGGTCTGCCCGACTCTTATCACCAATGGCTCCTATGACGGTTTTTATTTCTCCATAAATAGGATGAGTCTGAAATCCCAGATCCAACAGCCTTTTTTCTACATTTGCAATATCTTCCTTTGCGGCATTGGTCTTCATTATAATAATCATGCTTGCACCCTCTTTATCTTAATACTGTTATTTAATTCCCCACATAAAAATAAAAACTCCCCATCCTAATACTATAGGACGAGAAGTATATTTTGACAAGCACATTATCAAAGCATCATCTACCTGCATTAAGCAAGTGTTTTCAAGTATTCAGCCAAATTATCAGGCTTTACTATCTTAATTACTGAATAGTCATAAGCCAGATTCTCCATGATTTTTGGTGTGTTGTC
>ENA-UOOM01003365-UOOM01003365.1-fermentation-metagenome-genome-assembly--contig:-NODE-3365-length-11702-cov-6.591912_pt1 | contig 11702 bp, 13 predicted proteins | sample MGYA00245781_ERZ724031 | MGnify/ENA primary metagenome ERZ724031 (study PRJEB28704, sample SAMN03018317) | fermentation metagenome | biome: anthropogenic terrestrial biome; feature: soil; material... | reverse complement strand
GTGATGCCACTACTACAATAAGGAGAACCACCATATCTGTTTGCATGCTGCTGAACTCCCCGTCGTTTCCCAATACTTGGCTAGGCTCTACTGCTGAAAAAATTATAAAGAAACATTGCCCAGCTAATAAAATTGCTGTAGTCCACAAAAGCAGACTACAGCAACGATACCATGTGGTACATACTAACTGCTACGCCATTTCATGTACCGCAGCATGAAGGCGCTTGCGATCTTCAGGATCAGTGCTGTTGTAATGCCGAGAGTTAACGATATATTCTTCAATGGCGTCAAGATTCTTGTCGGTAGATTGAATGCCAAGCTCTTCAAATGTCAATGGCATATCCATTTTGCGCATAAAATCACGAAGGCCATTTTCTTCGTTTTGCAGGCCATTGAAATAGAGCTGGCAAAAAAGCCCAACGCCAACTATTTCTCCATGAATAGCATGCGACACCTCTTGAGTAAACAAAGTGCGTACCCCATCGTAAATAACATGGGCGAGTTCCGATTGTTTGAAGCTCTTAGTAGTATTGGCAATCAAACCCGTTACAGGAACGTTCATAAATGCAACATCATTCAAAACTTTTGTTGCCTTATGCTGTCGGTTGTCTTCAATTGCCTGCAGAGCATTTTTTTTCAACACTTTATAGGTGTATTTTGCAATAGAAAATGCAGTGAAGGCATCTACTGGAGTGTCTTCGAGGTACATGTCAGGCTTGCCATTAAGCATTTCGATATACTTCGCCATGGCATCTACTATTCCTGCGGCGTTAAAGCGATGGGGGCAGTTGGCAATCACATCCATATCCATGTAGCAAGCGTCGATTTCATGTTCAAATCGCCAACTAAGTTTTTTCCCACCCTCTTTTGTGTACATAACGCTCATGCAGGTAAATGGGGCACAACTTGACGCCGAGGTAGGCACGCTAATAGCACCGAGGCCGGCTTCTTCCCCTATGGCTTTTCCTAGATCCACAATTTTGCCGCCGCCGACGCCAATGATTTCCTGAGCACCAAATGACTTTGCTTTGGCGGCAAATTCCTCTGCGGCTTCAAAGCAGCACCATCCGTCATAGAGCTCAACCTGTGCAGCAATACCCGCGTTTTCAATACTATTTAGAAGTTCATTGCCACAGGCATTCCATGAATTCGAACCTGCTATTATGAAAACTCTCTTGCCGTAACGAGAGACCTCTTCCCCCAACTGGGACATCAAGCCGCGCTCTTGACGATATCTACCAGCGCCAAATTTAATCGCGGAATCTAACTTTGTAGAAGAATTAGCAGACATATGTACCTCTTTACCCTTTGAGCAATTTAACTGACCGCATAACAACAATTAACGATGCAGGCCCTTTACAACCTTAGAAGCCTGGCTAGCCAGTTCTTGTACTTGACCAAAGTCACCATTAGAAAAAAGCCTTGGCTTAACCATCCATGTCCCACCTACTGCAATTACAGCCTCATTTGAAAGGAAATCAATAAAATTCTGATCATTGACTCCACCAGTCGGCATAAACTTATGGCCCTTGAATACAGAAGCGAGAGCATTGATCGCCTTAACTCCTCCGCAAACTTGCGCAGGAAAAAACTTTGTAACATCGATCCCATTATTAATAAGCCACATGTGCTCCGAAGGTGTCACAGCGGCAGGGATGATATTTATCTTATTTTCCTCTGCCCAAAGAACAGTCTCTTTGTCCGTGCCAGGAGAGACAAGAAACTTTGCCCCTGCATCCACTGCGCGTTTTGCTTGGCTAAGATTCAATACAGTGCCAGCGCCAACAAGAATATCAGGAAATTTGCTCGAGATTTCTTTGATGCAGTCTGCCGCCGCCGCAGTGCGGAATGTAATTTCTGCTACGGGAAGCCCCCCGGCAACTAATGCCTTGGCCATGGGAATTGCATCTTTGGCATTCTCTAAAACCACAACGGGGACTACGCCAATTTTTGCAAGCCCTTTGTAAAAACCGTTCTCCTGCATGTAGTTAACTTGCATAGGTAACATACTCCTCTACTAAAAGGCTGCTTGTTCTATACTTTAATATTCTAGAAAATTTTTTTTATAATACAATATATTAAAAAAAATTACTTATTATCTAAATTGGCCGTACACCACAATTCCATATTATGATAAATAGAAAAGTCGTTAAAACCAAGCTCTTCTGAAGCTGTCTTTTTGCCGCTGCATACTTCTATAAGCAACTGAATCAATTCATGATACGTTTTCTTGTATGCTCTTGTCACCGGTTAGAACCGAAGACGCATCATAATCTATATTTTCCCGCATACAAGAAAACGTATCATCGTTGCCAGTTACTTTAATAACTGGAGCAATGGGGCAACCTATGGGTGTACCCCTACCTGTAGAAAAAATTACCACTTGGGCTCCCCCAGCCACCATACCTGAAATTGACTCAATATCGTAGCCAGGCGTATCCATAATTACTAATCCGCTTTTCTTTGGCCTTTCACCATATCTCAAGACTTGAGTAATAGGCGAGGTGCCACCCTTGCTAATACCGCCTAACGCTTTTTCCTCTAAGGTACTTAGCCCGCCACGCATATTTCCTGGGGATGGATTTGCGCCACGTATGTCCTCTCCTGTTGCCAGAAGGCTTTGTTCAAGATTCTTTATTATGCTTGCAATGTTTTTTTGAACTTGCTTGGAAGTTGCTCTTCTTGAAAGTATCTCTTCAGTTCCAATAAGCTCGGTGGTCTCCCCGAGCATTACAGTCCCACCAGCATTAGCCACCGCATCACTGACTACACCAATAACAGGATTGGAAGCCATGCCACTCGTGGCATCAGAACCGCCACAATTCGTTGCGAGAACAAGATCGCCTAAACTCATGTCAGTTCGCTCTAAAACGGCCGCCGACTTGACCATATCAGAAACCAGATCTCGTCCCCTCTGAATCGCTTTTGACGATCCTCCTTCGTTCTGGATAGTGATCACTTCTATCGGTTTTGAAGTCATATCTTTTATAGTTGAACTCAATGTGAGAGGTTTCGTAGATTCACAGCCAAGCCCAACAATCAAGGTACCGAATACATTAGGGTTTAATGCTAGGTTTATTAACGACCTATTCATTATTTCAAGGCTAGTGCCTATTTGCCCGCAGCCCTTCGAATTAAGAATGGCAACAGCACTGGGAATGTTTTCCGCGATTTTCTTTGCTACATGATTAGCGCAGCCAACACTCGAAAGTACGAGCACATAGTTACGTACCCCAAAGCTACCATCCTCTCTTAAATAACCCTTCATATGCTATTACCTACTTTTACGCTCGCAATATTATGCACGTGAACATATTCCCCACGCTTAATATCTGCAGTAGTCTTTCCAATAACTTCGCCATATTTATGCACGTAGATTCCCTTTTTTAAATCCCTTAAAGCAATTTTGTGAAAACGGGGAATATCCTCTTTTGCAACTACCCTATCAACAATTTTGCCAGCAGAGTCCTTGAGATTTAGGGAGTCACCGCAAAAAATCGATTCGAGAACACAGGCAACGTCATCTTTATTATTTAATAATATTGCATTTTTATAGCCATTGTTAGAACTACCCATTTTTGCTACTTTCATCGTTTTCGAGCTCTTTCTTTAGTCTTTCCTCCACTGCCTTGTCGTGTGCCTTCTTACGGTGGGCTAATCTCTGCTGCCCCTTTTTCGACTTAGCAAGAAGGGGATCTTGGAACCCCGTGCAAGCGATGTGAGGGTTATAACGAGCGGCAAGAACGGAAATATCATCAAAAGCTTGCTCAAGCCTCTTGCGCGAAACCCACATTCCAGAAAGCTCAAGTAGGCAGTAAGCTTTGCCGCCGTTTGCATTCAGCTGCTCTCGCTGCTCATCAGTAAGTTGACTCAAACGGTCTGGGCCAAGAAAGCCAATTACGTCAAGCATTAAGCTCTCATTGTTGGCAGCTTTAAGATCAATACGCTCAATATGATCCCAAGGCAGAAAAACAATATCGTCTTTTTTTGAGTAGTCCGTGACGCCACTGGAATCCGCTTTAAAAATCGTCTCTGGATGCAACATCTGCTTTACATTGGATATAATTGCAAGACAAATACAACAAAAAATAACTAAGCAAACTATGTCTATCACATATGAACTGCCTACAAAGATACCGAAATAAAGGAAAAGTACCGCTAGCACTACATATGCAACCGTTATCGATATCAGCTTATGTATGTCCGTATTTATAATGACATCATGCATATGTTTCCTTTACGTCCGTGCTCTCAATAATGGAAATAACCTCTGCAAGGTTAGCAGGTTTGTATTGCGCAAGCTTTTCAACATCTCGCGGATCTGGAAGGTCAACCAAAAAAGGAAATCCTTGATCTAAAGAACCTAGCTTTGAGACATCATCGAAAATGAAGGCATTTTGAAAGCCCCCTCTTCTAGCTGCAATTATACCAGCCCTGGCATCTTCAAGGACAAGTGCGTTCTTTGGTAAGACGTGTAATCTCTTTGCAGATATCTGAAATATCTCTGGATCCGGCTTACTATGGTGGACCATGTCACCACTGACAACGACTGGAAAAGCATGTATTAGATACTCTTTTGATAAATTTTCTAGTATTTTCTGCTTGTTGGTAGAACTGGCAAGCGCATAAGGGATGTGTCTCTCATTGAGATAGTTCAGCAGCTCAAGTAATCCAGGCCGCTTGCCGATATATCCCCTTTCGGATGCAATTAAATCCTTCTGTTTATTAATATATTTTCGCCATTCTATTACATTTTTATCTGCGCCAAACACTCGTTTTAGTTCCGCGATAACGCATTCCTCGGTACGTCCGCCCAAGTCCATATGAAGACGTTCATTGACCTGAAATCCAAATTTCTTACCTGCGCGCAAGTAAGCCTCATAGCTAATTGACTCTGTATCAAGGGCTAATCCATCCATATCAAAAAGAATGGCACGTATACTTTGCATTTACATCTCCTACAGCCTAAAAAAGGACCATTCTAGGTGTTTGAGACTAGAAATGATCCTTTTTCGTAGCATGAGTCTACCTAAAGCTATTGTTTGACTTTAACCATAGGTTGGTTGCGCGCATTTATTGGAGGCTTCCCACTGACAAAGCGCTCGACATCGCCAACACACTTTTCTCCCATACTCTGCAGGCACTCTTTTGTATAAGCAGAGATATGGGTAGTCACAACAACCTTAGGATGGTTGAAATACGGATCAGAGATCTTAGGAGGCTCATCATGCATGACATCGATCGCAAGACCTGCAACCGTCCCATTATCAAGTGCCTTCAGCATTGATGGCTGATCAATAAGGTCAGCACGCGCATTGTCAACTACATACACTCCCTGCTTCATTTTCTCAAATTGCTTTTCAGAAAGTATATGAAATGATGTTGGATTAAGATCGGCATTTAACGAAATGACATCAGCATTACTGACCAACGTATCTAGGTCCACATACTTGACACCAAGAACTTTGGCCCAATGATCAAAATGTTTTGGATCACATGCTAAAACACGCATGTCAAAGCCACGAGATAAAATCTCAACGACTCTAGTTCCAATATTGCCACACCCAATTATGCCAAGCGTCTTTCCCGAAATACCACTTCCTAGGAAGCTAGCCCTCTCAGCCCAACGCCCATCGTTAGCAGCATTTCGAGAATCACTTACCCGGCGCATAGAATCTAGAAGTAGCGCGACAGCACCCTCTGCAACTGCGTTACGCTCAACCTCTGGAGAAACGGTTGTAACGAGTGTACCTGCTTGTGAAGCTGCCTCTACATCTACGTTGTTAAACCCAATGCCATGCCTACTGAGAAGTAACAAATCCTTCTTGCAATTGAAAAACTCTTTATCAAAGAAGGGGGTAACAGAGGAAATCACTATATTAAAGTCTTGAAGATCATCAGCAAGCTCTGCACCATGCGCGTCCCCTCCTACTCTTACCCTCTCTACTGAGCCTATCTTCTCTAGCCTATGTACATGCTCTGGAAAGTGTTTCCCAAAAGAGGACGAATTAACTATAGCAATTCTATAATTCATTTTACTATTTTCCGATCTTTTTCTCTACATCATCCATAGTAAGCTTTTCCCCAGAGGGAATGTTTTGGAAATACACCTCTACACCCATAGCTGCAATATCTTTAAGTTCTGCATAATCTTTTGCTGATAGATACACAGTTTGGCTGATTGGCGTTGTATTAGGCTTACTGCAGACATTGCCCACATCAATAGCAGCTAGAGGGACTCCTCCCTGTATAACTTTTTTGACATAATCTGCATTTTTAAAAACAATAATAATTTTTCTATCGCCAAATTTATTTTTATTATATTGCTTGATGAGCCCCTCCGCAGAGAACACCTTTATTTTGAGCCCTCCTGTAGACTGGGAAGATTCATAAACTTCTTTCATAAAATCATCGTTTGCGGTCTCATCGTCAACAACATAGATCGTGTTTGTGCCATTAGCCTTAGACCAAACTTGCATAATTTGACCGTGTACTAAACGGTCATCGATTCGTGCAAGGTTAATAGTTGCCATGATTGCCTGTACTTCCTCTAACTGTTGCTTGAAAGTATATTTCTTCTATTCTTAACTTGTATGCTATCACGAGCTGCTTGTGCAGCAGTATCTACCAAAACATCTATATCGTCAGTTTCATGGATGTCTTGAACGAGTTGAACAAGCATAGGCATATTTACGCCTAGTAAAACTCGACAATCATCTTTTCCAAGGCACGAAAGCGCTATGTTGCTTGGACTTCCACCAAACAAATCACAGCAGATAATTGTATCTACTCCATCTTTGTTATTACTTTCAACTGCCTCAAAAGCCTGCTGGCGCAAGTCATCTACCGACTGCCCTGGAATCAGTCCCATTGCAGTTACACACTCTTGCTTGCCCATAATCATCTCAACGCTTTTCACAAGCTCAACGCCAAACAAACCATGAGTTATAACAAGAATTCTTCTATCTTTCACTGAAGCCTCCCCCAGATTAAAGAACGTTGATAAGGCCCAGCACAAGAAGAATAATCGTATAGGTAATCATAGCTTTTGTGATCTTCAGGCCATTCTTCTTGAAGTACAGATACAAAAGCACAACCACCAACAGGGGCAACACGCCAGGCAGAATGCCATCCAGAATCGTCTGAATCGCAAAGACCTTGCCTGACAGTTCAAACGAAATAGGAGTTGTAACCTTAACATAACTGGCAGCAAGAATGCCCATCATAAAGAGGCCGAGAACGCCAAGTCCATCAATAACAGACTTAATGCGCTTGCCCTTCATTACTTCCAAGGCCGCGCGCCGCCCAGTGCTATAACCGAGCTTTACGAACGCAAATCCATATATAAAAGTAATAACCGTAAAGCAGATCCATGGCAGCAATGCACCTAGAGCGTTGCCTTGCTGCGCTAAAGGAAGAAACATTGCAATAAAGATGTATTGCACAGTGCCTGAGTCGATTGAATCACCTATACCTGCCAATGGACCCATTAAGCCAATCTTCGTTGCGTTAATCGCAGCAGGCGTTATAGCTTCTGCCACCCTACCCTCATGTAGTGCCTTGGCCCTTTCTTCCTCAAGAGAGGCTGTGATACCAGTTATAAGGCCTTGCCCCCATATTGCCTGTGTATTGAAGAACACCATATGGCGCTGATAAGCTTCGCCGAGCATGACCTTGTTTTTATAGAGCTTCTGGAGAACCGGCATCAGACCAAAAAGAAACGCAGGCGCGATCATTCGATCGAAGGAGTGCGGGACTTCGTTTGCCCACCAGCCTCGTATCCATGCTTTCAATAGATCATGCTTTGTAATTTTCTCAGGCGCATTCTCATCGCCGAGCATAAGGGCAGGATCTGCTTCTATAACACCATTACTATTAAGGTAATCATGATAGTCATCCGAATGAGAGGACTCATTGGCTACATTTGCTGTCGTAGAGGCATTGGTTTTCTCTTCGCTCATATCAAACTCCCCTTCTTTAAATCAGTATGGTCAGCTACTGGCAATTTAGTCTTCTTCGTCCTCCCCTTTATCATCCTTCACTGTAAACAGGGTATAAAGGAACGCAATGATTATGCCGAAGGCTGCCCAAGTTACAGTAGTGATGCTCGATACGGTCACGCCAGCGCTCGTGGCTGTATTGATCCCGCTGATTGCAGTGACAAAAGTATTGGAGGTAACCACCAGAAAGTACCCTAAGAAGAAGAAGGGCAGGAGCTTCCTGTTGCCAATTACGTGCATGGTAACTGCAATGCCCAGAGCAGCAAGCCCGTTACCCACGGTCGTAAGAGCATGGAGGACAGGGCCATTGCTGATGGAATTCATGAAGCTAGAAATGACTGGCGCGCCGAGATAAAGTGCAATGAACATGGTAGGGACAAAAAGGACAAAAGAAATCATGGTAGGAACGGCGCCGATCCAAAAAGCAAGCTTATGGCTTTCGCCTTCAGCCGCATACACGTCCATTTTCTGAATAGCAAAGGTGTTAAGGAAGAAGCGGAGCTGATACAGATAGCTGCCCAAGAGACCTACTGGCACTGCAATTGCTACTGCAGAGCTTGGATCAAGATCACCAATTACTGCGGCGGATACAGCAACTGCAGCGGAAATTGACGGCTCTGAGGGCAGTGGGCCACCTGGAGCAACAAGCCCCATGTAAATGAGTTGAATGGCCGCGGTAGTAATCATAGCTGCCGGCATGTTTCCAAGTACAAGTCCAACCCACATACCTGTCATCAGAGGAGAAAATCTCATTGTGAGGGTTGCATAACCTAACGCTCGAGATTCAATTGCGGCTACAAAGATTGCAATTAGAAGTGCTTGTGTAACGCTCATACATCCTTCTTTCGTCCCACTTCTTTTTGACTAAAATCAATCCTACAAAGCTTCACTTGCGTTTTGAAATAAAGTCATGATGCCAAAATTTCTCTCTACACATATAACAATTATTATTTTCTTCTCAGCTTTCCCCCAGTCTTTATTCTAGATTCTCCCATCTGTGATGAAATGATTTCTCGATAGGTTGGTCGTCTCGATGAAATGTATGCGCCCCAAACCAATCACGTTGCGCTTGGCACATATTCGCAGGGAGCTTATCTGAAGTGTATCCATCAAAATACATGAGAGAATTCGCAAGCGTGGGGATATACAGACCCCCTTCAATGGCTTTTACAACAACACGACGCCATCCGGGTATAGCAGCATGCATCTCATCTCTAAACTCATCGGTCATCAAGAGATTGGTAACTTTTTCAGAACCGCCATATGCAGCTTTAATCCTACTCAAAAACTTGGCACGAATGATACAACCTTCACGCCAAAGCAATGCAATGTCCCCAAGCCTTAAATTCCAGCTATGCTCTGCAGAAGCCTTTTCCATGAGGGCAAATCCTTGCGCATATGAAACAATTTTTGAAGCATAGACTGCTTGCTCAAGATCGGCCACAAAAGATGCCTTATCTGCAACCACAGCAGTCGGCTTATCAGTAAACACCTTAGACGCAGCAACGCGCTCCTTCTTAATCGCGGAAAGATTACGAGCAAACACTGCTTCGGCCATTGTAGGGATTGGCATATGCATCTCTAAGCCATCAATTGCCGTCCACATGCCCGTGCCCTTTTGTGCGGCCTCATCGAGGATATGGTCAACGAGGTCTTCTCCTGTCTCTGGATCCTTCTCGCGAAGGATCTTGTATGTTATCTCAATAAGAAAAGACTCGAGGCGACCGCTGTTCCATTCCTCAAAGACATCAGACATCTCACTGTTGCTCATGCCGAGAAGCTTTTTCATAATGAAATATGCTTCATCGATAATTTGAATGTCCCCATATTCAATGCCATTGTGAACCATTTTGACATATTGCCCTGAGCCCTCTGGGCCAATATAATCACAGCACGGGGAACCATCTTTTGTATGTGCTGAGATGTCTGTCAAGAGCTTTGCAAGGTACTTGTCATATATTTTTTCGTCACCGCTTGGCATAATTGAGGGACCGAGCAATGCGCCCTTCTCGCCACCTGAAACACCCATGCCAAGAAAGTTTATCCCCTTGCTTTTATAGCTAGAGATACGCCTTTCGGTGTCCTTGTAATAGGAGTTCCCTGCATCTACAACAATATCACCCGTTTCAAGATAAGGAAGAAGACTATCTGTAACAGCGTCCACGACAGTTCCAGCCTTAACCATCAGAATAATTTTACGCGGGACTTCAAGGGACTCACAAAACTCTTTAAGAGAAGAGGTGGCAAAGATTTGCTTTTCATAGATAGGATGGCCATTCACGCGCTCTTTTATAAAGCCCTCCGTCACTTCTCCATGGCGATTATAGACAGAGACAGAATAACCATGCCGTGCAATATTTAAAGCTAGACTCTGTCCCATTACTCCCATGCCAAAGACACCAACAAAGTTCGCCATTACACTCCTCCTCTAAGATCCCCTGAGCTATTTAGCTTAAAGGAGTATACAAAACTCTGTAAATTTTTTTATGTAAAATCGTAAACGGCGAAATTATTTTCTTAAGCGGTCAAATAGGAAAATAGATCATGTCAGGTTAAGCTAGTTAGATTAAACTATTTTATAATCAAAAGATAGAATCAAGGGTAGTTTTTTGTTCTTCATGACTCTTCAGCGAACTGAGAGAGAGACCCAAATGGCCACTGGAAATGCAATAAGGTTAAAAATTAAATCTTTTTATCCATCACTGACGCCAAAAGAGCAAGAAATCGCACGATTTATTCTTGATAACCCTAGTATTGCCTCCCGCATGACGATCACGGAACTCTCAGAAAAAATAGGCATTGCTGATTCTACTATTTTTAAATTTACTAAAAGCCTCGGTTATAAGGGGTTTCGTGATTTCAGAAATGACCTTCTTACAGACGCTTATGATCCAGAGGTTTCTGTCCACGAAAACGTACACCAAGATGATCCCGTATATACTGTGGCATCAAAAGTCTTTGACTCCAGTATCAAGTCACTCAACGATACCAAAAGGCTGTTGGATTCAAAATCACTGGAGCACGCTATTGCTTTACTTTTAAAGGCAAAAAGAGTGTCCTTCTATGGTTGCGGGGAGTCAAATGCAGTGGCATATGACGCATACCAGAAGTTTTTGCGCTCTCCAATGCGCTGCCAAGTCACAATGGATTATCACGTGCAGTTAATGCAGGCCTCCCTTATGGATGAAGACGACTGCTCGATTCTAGTTTCCCACACGGGGCTCACAAAAGAAACTATCAATCTTGCAAGTATTGCACATGGGGCAGGGTCAAGCATCATTGCAATTACAAGCTACCCATCCGAATATCTTAAAAAATATGCTGACGTTATTCTAGTGTCTGCTTCAGATGAGACTGGATATCGTTCTGAGTCTCTCTCAAGCCGAATTTCTCAACTTGTTCTTATAGACTCTTTATATACTGCATTGATGTTTAGGCTGCCTGACGTTAGAAACTCTTTGCATAAAATTCGTTCTGCCATTAGCAGCACGAAAATAGAAGATCCATCAGGAATTGTCCAGAGTTCCTAGCTTTTAGTGATGCTATTTTAGATAGAAGCATGGTGATTACATCTAACGGACTGATACACTCCTTCAGTGCAACATCTCGCCAATCTGGCGCCTGAAAATCCCTTACTTTCCATATTTCTCGCGAAGCCGCTCAGTTAAGGCCATATTCTCGGAATAGTCAACACGCACGCTT
>ENA-UOOM01003364-UOOM01003364.1-fermentation-metagenome-genome-assembly--contig:-NODE-3364-length-11707-cov-5.247597_pt1 | contig 11707 bp, 9 predicted proteins | sample MGYA00245781_ERZ724031 | MGnify/ENA primary metagenome ERZ724031 (study PRJEB28704, sample SAMN03018317) | fermentation metagenome | biome: anthropogenic terrestrial biome; feature: soil; material... | reverse complement strand
ATGACGGCAGTGGATGACGAAGAAATCATTAGTTTGTTTTTCGCCCGATCCGAACGGGCAATAGCGGAGCTGTCACTAAAGTACGGCGGTATATGCATGAAACTGTCACGCAACATTGTCGGCAGCCCGTACGACGCCGACGAATGTGTAAATGATGCATATCTTGGCGTCTGGAACACTATACCGCCGCGAAGGCCGGACTCGCTTCCGGCTTACTTATACCGCATTGTGCACAACATTTCTGTTAAAAAATACTGCTTCAATAACGCAAAAAAACGCCGTACCGGTTATGGCAAGGCATTAGAAGAGCTGGAGTACTGCGCAGCGGGTACGTCCAGCGTTGAAGACAGTTACACCGCACAGGAATTGGCGGAAAGCATAAACGGCTTCCTAAGCCGGTTAAAAAAAGGCGACCGCGTTATGTTCGTAAGGCGTTACTGGTTTGTCGATTCCTTATCCGATATATCTGAGCAGTACGGTATAAGCCGCCACAATGTTTCCGTAAGGCTTTTCCGCATACGTAAAAAGCTGCGCAAATATTTAGAAAAAGAGGGCTTTTTATATGAATAAAGAAAAACTTTCACAGGCAGTCGGCGCAATAGACACGCGCTACATTGCAGAGGCAGCGGAGCCTGTGCCTGCCGCCGTTTTACACGTAAGGCCAAAACGCTTTTTGGGAAAGCATCGCGCCGCGGCGTGCTTATGCATTGCGCTGCTTACGGTTTTTGCGGCTTTCAGCACGGCGCTCGCCGCGAGCGAGCCGTTGCGCAGTGCGGTTATTGCCGTCTTTATGCCGTCATATTCAGGCAGTGAAATTAAGCAGATAGATGAAGGGCATAAAACAGGTTCTTTTGATAAAGAAGATGTCCTTTTTACTTTTTTAGATAAATTCAACAATGAAAAAATGGAACCCGGCTTAGAAGCCCGCAAGGATGGAGGGTACCATTATAAATTCCTGCCGGATGAAGGCACCCCTGAAAAAGCTGTCGTTGACTGCAGCCAGCCTGACAAAAAGCTTCTGGTTACAATGGAACTAAAGCCTTACAGCGGCACAGCCGGCCTTTGGCAGGTCACATCTTACCAGGTCATAAGTTCTAAAGCCGCCCAAGCCATGGTGCAGTGATAAAGAAATGCGGGGAACACGGTGTTCCCCGCAAAATTATTTTTAACAGCCTTTTAGCGCGTCACTTCGTAGTATTGATTAGGTTTATGTTTTTAACTATATATATAACCCCCGACAATACAGTAAAAAACGCTGAAATATAAATGAAAATACCTCCGGCGGCAGAAAAAACGCGGCCGCTGTCAGCGCCGAACAGCGTAAAGGCGCGCAGGCGCCCCGCAGATATCAGGCTCTGCGCGTACTGCATGGCAAGCACCATAAATATTGCGGTTATCTGGCTCACGGTTTTTGTTTTTCCCCATTTGTTAGCCGCTATGACCACGCCGCCTTCCATGGCTATAAGCCTGAGCGCCGTCACCATGAACTCACGCGCCACTATAAGTATGACGACCCACGCCGGCGCCCAGCGGAACTGTACAAAACATATAAAAGCCGAAACAACGAGTATCTTGTCGGCAAGGGGATCCATAAACTTGCCAAAATTTGTTATTTGGTTGTTTTTCCGGGCTATCTTGCCGTCGTAGTGGTCGGTAAGTGAAGCCACCGTAAAAAGTATAAGCGCCCAAAGGTAATTATTGCTCATATGCGTGGACAAAAGGCACAGTACAAAAAACGGCACTATTATTATCCGCGCCATTGTAAGTTTATTTGGCAGGTTCATTGTACCGGGTCACCCTCCTAACGGTACCGTTTCACCGTACAGGTCGCCGTCGCGGCAGCCTGTAACCTTTACATTGGCAAATTCCCCGAAACGCGGACGGCCGGCGGCCGCCGAAAAAATTATGCTGCCGTCAACGTCAGGCGAGTCCATGGCGGAGCGGCCTATAAAAAGCCCGCTTTCCGCGTCTATGCCTTCGCAGAGCACCTCGAGCGTTTTGCCTTTCATAGCCCCGCCCTGCTCCTGCATAATATTCATCTGTTCTTCCGTTATAAGCTCAAGGCGGCGGCGTTTTACTTCACCGTCTATCTGGTCCGGCATGCCGGCCGCCAAGGTTCCCTCCTCACGCGAGTAGGAAAAACAGCCGAGCCTTTCGAACCGCATTTCTTTTACAAAACCGCACAGCTCTTCAAAGTCAGCGTCTGTTTCACCCGGAAAGCCCACCATCAGCGTAGTCCTGAGGGTAAGGCCCGGGACCTTTTCCCTCATTTTATTTATAAGCTCCGTAAGCGACCGCCTGTCGCCGGCGCGCCGCATCGCTTTAAGGACTCTGCCGCTGCAGTGCTGCAGCGGCAGGTCTATGTAGTTTACCACTTTCTTTTCAGATGCTATAACCGTAAGGAGTTCTTCCGTAACGGTGTCGGGGTAGCAGTACAGTATCCTTATCCATTTTATACCGTCAACCGCGCAGAGCCTTTTTAAAAGCTCCGGCAGCATGAGCCTGCCCCCGTAAATGTCGCGGCCGTACTTAGACGTATCCTGCGCTACGAGTATTATTTCCTTTACACCTTTCGCGGCGAGGCTCTCCGCCTCGGCCGTTATGTCTTCCAGCGTGCGCGACCTGTATCTTCCGCGTATGGACGGTATGGCGCAGTAAGCGCACCTGTTGTCGCACCCCTCGGCTATTTTGACATATGCATACCACGCCGGCGTAAGGAGCCGCCGCGTACCGCAGAGCGGCAGCCTGTCTTTGGGCGGGAACTGCTGGGGCTTTGCCCCCCCGAGGGCCTGCGCCACCGTTTTTACTATGTCGCCGTTCGCGCCTATGCCTGAAACGGCGTCCGTTTCAGGCAGCTCTTTCATAACTTCGCCGCGGTAACGCTCCGCAAGGCAGCCCGTAACTACGATTGCTTTGACTTTGCCTTCATTCTTAAGTTTCGCGAACTCCAGTATATTGTCTATCGACTCGCGTTTTGCCGCATCTATAAAAGCGCAGGTATTTATTATGACCGCGTCCGCGGACGACGGGTCGTCCTTTACCTCATACCCTGCATCCTCAAGTTTTTTAAGCATCACTTCGGCATCAACCTGGTTTTTTGCGCAGCCAAGGTTAACTATGCCTACAGAATAACCCATCAGTAAAAATCATCCCCACTTTCAAGTGCGTCAAAAGCGCCGATTATGTCTTCCCATCCGTAGCCAAGCCGCCTGAGTGCGTTTGCGGCGCGCCTTTTTACTTTTTCGTCGGACGCAAAGGCCGGGTATTTCTTTTTAATTATCTCTTTTATCTTTTCTACTGTATCGGGGCACGTCTGCCCGACAACTTTCTCCGCGGTGCTTTCATCAATCCCCTTCTGCCTTAAATCAAACTTCACGCGGTAAGGGGAAAAGCCCTTCCTGTTAAAAAGGTATGACGCGCGGGAGTAAGCGTAGGCCTCGTCGTCCGCAAGCCCAAGCTCGGCAAGCCTGCTTACCGCCTTGCAGGCGGCTTCACGCGGAAAAACGCGCGAGAGCTTTTCGGCAAGCTCTTTTTGCGAGTGCGCCCTGTACCCAAGCAGGTAAAGCCCTTTTTCATACGCGCGGCACTCATCGCTTTTTTGTATAAGGGCGCGCAGTTCTTCATCTGTTATGCCGCTGCCAATTTTTATATCTGAGGCTTCAAATACGGCGGTGTCAACCTTAACGGCGAATTCGCCGTCGATAAAAAGCGACGTCAGCCCCTTTTTCCCAGGTTTGGCTGCCGAAAGCATCATTCGTCGTCAACCTCAATGTCTATGTCCGCGTCGGCCGCATTGTTTCCGCCGGCCGCGGGCTTTTCAGCGTCCGCGTCCTGCCTGCCGGCCTGCTTTGCCTGCTTGCGCGGCTTGGCGGTTTTCTTAAGGAGCGTATCTTTTTTGTCGGACGTACGTATTTTTTCCTCAATTTCTTTTTCAACGTCCGGATGCTCCAAAAAGAAATTTTTCACGTTTTCACGTCCCTGCCCAAGCCTTGTGTCCCCGTAAGAGAACCATGTCCCGCTCTTTTGGACTATGTCAAGCTCCGTGCCGAGGTCAAGTATTTCTCCTTCATGTGAGATGCCCTGGCCGTACATTATGTCAAACTCCGCAGTGCGGAAAGGCGGGGCTATTTTATTCTTTACTACTTTAGCGCGCGTGTGGGTGCCGATGATTTCGTTGCCTGAAGTTTTTATCGGCTCCGCTTTCCGTATGTCTATGCGCACGGAGGAGTAGAACTTCAGCGCACGGCCGCCCGGGGTAACCTCTGGGTTGCCGTAGGAAATGCCGACTTTTTCGCGGAGCTGGTTTATAAAGATAGCCACGCAGTTAGACTTTGAAACGGCTCCCGCGAGCTTTCTCAAAGCCTGCGACATAAGCCTCGCCTGCAGGCCTACGTGCGTGTCGCCCATCTCGCCTTCTATCTCGGCGCGCGGCACCAAAGCCGCCACGGAGTCTATGACTATAACGTCAACGGCGCCGGAGCGGACGAGCGCCTCGGTTATCTCGAGGGCCTGTTCGCCGGTGTCGGGCTGGGAAACGAGCAGGGAGTCTATGTCTACGCCGAGCGCGCCGGCGTAGATGGGGTCAAGCGCGTGTTCCACATCTATGAAAGCGGCGTTGCCGCCGTTTTTTTGGCCTTCGGCTATGCAGTGCAGCGCAAGCGTGGTTTTGCCGGAACTTTCAGGCCCGTAGATTTCTATTATGCGCCCGCGCGGCAGGCCGCCTATGCCGAGCGCTATGTCAAGGCCTATGGAGCCTGTGGATATGGACTCAACGTTCATAGCCTTATTTTCGCCGAGGCGCATCACCGCGCCCTTGCCGAAATGTTTCTCTATCTGGGCAAGCGCCGTTTCAAGCGCCGTTTTTTTATCGGCCGGTACCTCCGCCGTCATGTTTTTCTTACTTGCCATCCCGTCTCCCCCTGTTCACCGTTGTCCTCCGCGTACAATTTATTACGTTAAATTATAATCTATTTCATTTCAAAAAGCAACATGCGGGCATCGTGCCGGTAAAGCCGTAAAAGCGCGTTTTAAACGTAAAAAGCATGTAATCCCGTGCTTTAATGGCTGCTCCGCTCCGGCGGCACAGGCAGCGGCTGTGTTTTCAGTTAAAAAATAGCATAAAAATATTGAAAATCCTGCCCGATTATAATATAATTTAATATATTGGAAGTTTCGGTTGAATTGGGCAAAGCCAGTGTGAAAGGCCTAAGCGTTTTTGCGCGCGTGCGCGGCGCTCCGGGGCTTCAAGAGCCGGCCTTTGCGCCGTTCTTATTTTTATATACGGATATACGTAGAACTATTACATAAAAGCTGATAGCAGCGCTTTAAAAGGGATTAATAAAAATGAAGAAAAGGGTATTTATCATTGCGGCGCTGATAGCCGCGTTTGCCGTGCACTCAAAAGTATGCACTTCGGCACAGGACAAGTTAAACGATAAAAATTCTTACTCCATCGCAGCTAACTCCGCTTTTGAATTTGACGCGCCTGTGGACGTTGATGCGGACTCGTTCCCCGAAGTCTCAAATTCAGACGATTCGGTCCTCGAGGTAGTAGACATCCTGAACAACGGCGGCAAATACACCGTAAAAGTAAAAAGCAAAAAAACCGGCAGCAGCAGCATTACCGTCAAAACCAGCCGCGAAAGCAAAAGCGTAAAGATAACCGTTACCGACAAAGTCAAGGTAAGCCTGGACACACAGCAGTATGTTACAAGCGCGGGCAACACTTACTTTTTTAAGGCTTCCGTAAGCCCGGTGAACATGACGGCTCCGGCCCCGTACTCCTCCGACGCCAGTATAGCAAAAACCGAGCTTTATAAAGACGAGGGCTTAGGCAGCTATACCTACAAGGTAACAACTTTGGCGGGCGGAAAGGCGTCCGTAGGCATAGAACTGTCCGGTGTTTACTACTCGTTCGGCATAGAGGTCAAAGACATAGCGCTGCTTGACATAGTGCCGGTACTGCAGAACCCAGAGCTGCCCGCGGGCTGCGAGGTGACGGCCCTTACCGCGCTGCTTAACTACCACGGCTGCAACGTAAGCAAAACATACATGGCCGACAATATGCTCGAAAAAGACGACTCTTACACCCGCGTAGGCCAAAAGGAATACAGGGCGAACCCGTCAAAGGTTTTTGTCGGCAACCCGCGTAAAACGTATTTCGGGTGCTACGCCAAACCGATTGCGAACGCCGCAAACAAATACCTGAAATCAATAAGTTCCGAAAAGCAGGCTTACGATATATCAGGCTCCAGCCCAAACACCCTGTACTACTATGTAGCAAATAACATACCAGTCCTCGTGTGGGGAACCATCGGCATGTCGCAGCCGTCATATGACAAGACGTGGTACGACAAAGATACGGGCGAACCCGTGCAGTGGGTAAGCGGCGAGCACTGCTTTGTGCTCATAGGTTTCGACGAAACAAGGGTCGTGGTGTCAGACCCGCTGTACGGCGTCAAGGTTTACAGCAAAAGCATATTTGAAAAAAGATACGGCGAGCTGTCAAAGCAGGCCGTAGTCATAAAGTAGCGCGCCCTTAAGCTTTCCGCAAGGCACAGCGCAGCACTTTTGTAATGTCCCCTCCCGTGATTTCGTATGTGGCTTTTGCGGCGCGTTTTTCCCTGCCCCGCACGCCGCGCACTATTAAGGCCGAGTCAATACCCAGAATCGCTGTGTGCTTTCGTCTGTTTTTATGTCAACCAGTGTGCCGTACAAGTCAAAAAGTATATTGCGGTACATATTATTTTTTTGCATCCCCCGCGTTTTATTTTAAGGTTTGCCGCCATATTATGCAAAAAGGGAGCCGCGTAAAAAGCGCGGCCCCCTTTCTTAGGTTTGTCAGCCTTTGACGGCCCCTCCCGTAATCCCTTCAACATAAAAACGCTGAAGGAAGAAAAACAGTATCATTATAGGTATGCCGATGCAGACGCATCCGGCGTTAAACTGCGTGAAATACTTGTAAATGTTGTTTTTCTGTATCATTTGGTACAGCCCTATGGCGACCGTCCACTTTTTGTAATTGTCACCCATTATGACGCTTGCAAAGATAAAGTCGTTCCACGGCCCTATGAAAGACATCAGTGCCGTATAAACCACTATGGGTCCTGAGTTCGGCATGATAATATGCAGAAAGACCTGCGCGTTCGTCGCGCCGTCTATCCTCGCCGCCTCGTCAAGGGAGCGCGGTATTGTGTCAAAAAATCCTTTTGAAATGTAAAACCCTATCCCCGCTCCGGCCGAGTACTGTATCACGAGCGCCCACAGGTTCTGTGTAAGGCCCACGGCCTTAAGTATGAAATACACCGCTATCATCGACATAAAGCCGGGGAACATGCCGAGTACAAGCGCAATGTTCATATACGGCTTGCGGAACTTAAAGCGCAGCCTTGACAGCACATATGCCACTGAAAGCGTGAGGAACGTGCTGATAAGGCACGAGACGCACGCAACCCATAGGGTGTTTACAAACCAGTCTTTAAACGGGAAAGTCGTGTTGGTCCACAGGTTCCTGTAATTGTCCAACGTCCAGTGCTCCGGAATGAAGTTCGCTGTAAAAGAGCCTGGCTCCGCCCTGAACGACGTGAGCACCGTCCACAAAACGGGTATGAGCCAGATTACGGATATAATTACCAAAAGGATATAAATAACCGTATTTGCCGCGGCAGACCTTCTTTTTATGCTTGAATGTTTCACTGGAATTCTTCCTCCTTTTTGTAAGACGATGTCCTGTGGTAAGTAAGGAGAGATATTACGGCGCAGACAACAAACGAGAAAATGCCTATAGTGGAGGCAAGGCAGTAGTCATAGTTGTTTACCGTCAGCTTGTAAAGCCACGTTACAAGCAGGTCCGTCTTTCCCGCCTGGTAATATTCGGTAGTCGTCGGCGCGCCGCCGGTAAGGAGGAAAATAACGTTGAAGTTGTTAAGGTTGCCTATAAACTGTGTTATAAGGTACGGCGCCGTTACAAACAGCACGTACGGCAGCGTTATTTTAAAGAATATCTGTACGGCCGAAGCGCCGTCAATCTTTGCCGACTCGTACAGTTCGGCCGGAACATTCATAAGTATGCCCGACGTTATAAGCATGGTGTATGGGATACCTATCCACAGGTTCACTACCAAAACGACAATCCTCGCGTTCATTGCGTTATTGGTAAGGAAGTCCACCCGCCCGAAGCCCATGGAAACAAGCAGCTCGTTTATAGGCCCGTAGTAGTTGAACATGTTCTGCATTATAAGCAGTGAGATAAACTGCGGTATGGCGATAGTTGTCACTAAGATAGAACGCCACACCGATTTAAAGCGTATGCCTTTTTTATTAATCATCAGCGCGACGATAATGCCGAGGAAGTAGCAGGAAAACGTAGCTATGGCCGCCCAGACGAGGGTCCACCCGAGCACGTGTGAAAAAGTTCCCGAAAGGATGGAATTTCCGCCCAAAAGGTTTTTGAAATTCGTAAGCCCCACCCAGCGGAACAGATTGCCCGGCACCTGGTGCTCCCTGTCGTAATTCGTAAACGCGATGAGTATCATAAAAATTATGGGCAATACGGTAATGAACAGTACGCCTAAAACCGGAAGCGTCATCATGCTGACGTGGAATTTTTCGTCCGCCAGCTCTTTTACATCCTTTATAAAGCTGTTTTGGCGCTTGCCTTTAAGCCTGTAAGAGAGGGCTTTCCTCGCGCTCGACAGGTTTACAAAATATAAAAGTACGAACACTCCCGTTATGACTAAAGTTGCAATGCCGTACAGCAGGAAGAGCATGGAGTTGTCGCCCTGCTGCAAAACGGGAAGCAGGCTGCCGGGCTTAGTCACCCATCCCTGTTTCCTTGTTCCGAGGGTATAAAGGCCGCCGATAAGGCCGGTGCCTTTTTTCACCATAAAGATTATGTATAATACTTCGAGCGAAAAGAAAATAAGCCCTTTCACTATCTGCCGGTTCACAAGGTTGGCAAATCCCATAATGAAGTACGAGCCGGCCTCTTTATATTGAAAAGTAAGTTTCGGCAAAGGTGTTTCGTTTTTTTGCGCTACAGCAATTTTCAAAGTTAACCACCCCGGCGTTTTTTATAAGTATCTGCAGCTAAGCCCCCGCAGTGACCGGGGGGCTTAGCTGCAAGCGTAACTCTAAATGTGCGGCAATAATTAATTTATACCGCCGGTATTATGACTGTACGGTAGGCTTAAGCAGGTCGTTCCATGCGTTGAGCTTAGACTGCATATCGGCTTCCTTAATCTTTCCTTCAAAAATATCCCTTGTGTAAGCCATGCTCGAGTCCGACCAGAAGTTAGTCATCTGCGGCAGTGAAGGCATCGGTATGGAGGTCTTTGCCTGCTCAAGCTGCGCCGCGACAGTCTCGTCGCTCGTAACGGTAGAGTCGGCCGCCGCTTTCGAGTTTGCCGGCACAACTCCCCTCACCTTAAAGGCTTTAAGCTGGTTGTCAGTATTTGTGAGGAAGTCCGCCAGCTGCATAGACGCCTCAGGGTACTTGGAGTGCGAGTTTACAAGGTAAAGCGTATAGCCGGCAAATGAAATTATTTGTTTGTCGGCGCCGTCTATATTGATAGTCGGAAGCTTCGCGACTCCGTAGTTGTCGCCCAAAGCCGCCTTAAACGCTTCGGCCTTCCACGAACCGGTCGCCTGCGACGCAAGCGTGCCGTCCTTAAGGAGCTTTTCGGCATCGCCGTCGTTTATGTTTTTAACACCCTGAGCCTTAAGCCCGCCTATGTACTTTGCTACAGCGAGCGCCTCGGCGCTGTTGAACGTACTGCCGTTTTCATCCGTTCCGTCGTCGCCGAACAGCTTAACGCCGTTTGCAAAGTAGAGCGGCGCCGTGTCGTAGTTGTTTGTCATGTCCCAGCCGCATGTTTTGCCGGCCGCCTTAGCCTTTTGGAGCATGCTTTCCATTGTTTTTACGTCATCGGCGCTGAGGATGCTCTTGTTGTAAAAAAGGAATATCGACTGCACGGAGCGCGGGTACCCGTAAAGCGTGCCCTTGTAGGTTGAGGCCTGCACCGCGTTGGCGTCGTCGCTTCCCTTTACCGTGTCGGCAAAGACCGTGTTGGGGTAGCATACGCCTGCTTCGACAAGCGCCCCGAGCTGGTCATGCGGCACGCAGAAAACGTCCGCCGCCGCGTCAACGTCTTTAAGTATAGCCTGCTGGGCTTTGTCCTCGTCCTGTACGTTAACAGTAACCTTGTAGCTTTTGTCCGCATGTTCTTTTTCGAAAGCCGCCGCCTGCTCCTTCAGCAGTGCCTGGTCGTCCGCAGAACCCCAAAGCGTAAGCTGTGCTCCGTCTTCGCCTATATCCGACGTGTCCGCCGTACTCGCAGTGCTTTGCGCCGCTTCGGACGACTGGGCTTCGGATGCCTGTTCAGACGAGCTGCCGCCGCCTCCGCACGCCGTCATGCTTACGGCCATGGCCGCCGCCAAAATCCACGCTGAAGCCCTTTTAAACTGTTTTGTCTTCATAAAATGAATGCCTCCTAAAAAATTTCTGTTCCGATATTCGAACCCGGTAAAAATTTTTTCGAATATTTTCGATTCATCTTATTTATAAATATATCATTAAAATATGCCAATGTCAACGATTTTTAATATATATTTTTAATTAAATTAACAAATATTATATATTTAAAAGCATTTTGCTTTATTTATTAACCTGTACAGGATTAATAAATACGTGCCGTAAGCACTATTTTAGTAAATTTTCGTATATTGTTCACTTTCTGAAATTTTTGCCGACGTCCTGCACGAGTGTCATGGCCGGCACGCCCGGCAGAACCGCTTCGCTGCCGCAGAATATATCTCCTGCAGCTTTAAGGGATTATCATTTAAAGTTCGCCGTACCGCCATATCATCCCTTTTACCGCATTTTAAAATGTTTTCGAAACAAGCCTATTTTAAAGTACGCAAAAGTTTCTGCCAATGGGATATTTTTTTATTCCGTACTTTTACATAAAAATACCTGCGCATATTTTAAAACCGCCTGCCGAATATTTTCGAAAAAGCCTTGACTTGCATACATGCCGCATATATCATATACATTAAGGACATAAAATTTAAGAAAGAAGGACTGAAATGCCGGATTGGTTAAAAAACACGGTCTTTTACGAAATCTACCCGCAGTCTTTTTACGACACGAACGCCGACGGCATCGGTGACATCAACGGTATAACCGAAAAGCTCGACTACATAAAGTGGCTCGGGTGCAACGCCTTATGGATAAACCCCTGCTTCGACTCGCCTTTTATGGACGCAGGCTACGACGTGCGCAACTACAAAAAAGTAGCGCCGCGCTACGGCAGCAACCGCGACTTGTACCGGCTGTTCAGCGAAGCGCACGCCAAAGGCATGAAAGTGCTGCTTGACCTCGTACCCGGCCATACGTCGGACCAGCACGCATGGTTTAAAAAAAGCAGCCTGCCCGGGCAGAACGCGTACTCAAACAGGTACATATGGACCGACAGCGTCTGGGACTACCCTGACGAATACCACTGCATCAGCGGGCGTTACAGCCGCAACGGCAACTATATGGTGAATTTTTTCAGTTCACAGCCCGCCCTTAATTACGGTTTTAAAAAAATCACCCGCAGCTGGCAGCTCCCGTGCGAACATCCGGACTGCAAAGCGACACGCAAAGCTTTAACAGACGTCATGCGGTTTTGCCCCGGAATTCAAAGGTCCGTCCCCGGAATTCTTT
>ENA-UOOM01003361-UOOM01003361.1-fermentation-metagenome-genome-assembly--contig:-NODE-3361-length-11713-cov-10.179019_pt1 | contig 11713 bp, 8 predicted proteins | sample MGYA00245781_ERZ724031 | MGnify/ENA primary metagenome ERZ724031 (study PRJEB28704, sample SAMN03018317) | fermentation metagenome | biome: anthropogenic terrestrial biome; feature: soil; material... | reverse complement strand
AGATTGATGGAAGAAGGACGGATTATTGTCGCCGGCATCGGACCCGGCGGAAAGGAAGATATTACCCCTGCGGTGTCGGATGCGCTTCGGCAAGCCGATGTGGTGGTCGGTTATCACTATTATTTCCGGTTTGTGGAAGAATTCATCCGGCCGGGTGTGCCGTGTATCGATACGGGAATGAAAAAGGAGCGGGAACGTGCCGAAGAGGCTTTCCGTCATGCGACGGAAGGCAAGACGGTTTGCCTTATCAGTTCGGGCGATGCCGGCATTTACGGTATGGCGCCATTGGTGTATGAGATGAAGGAAGAGAAAAACAGTCCCGTCTCGGTGGAGGGATTGCCCGGCATCAGCGCTTTTCAAAAGGCGGCCGCCCTGCTGGGATGCCCCATGGGGCATGACTTCTGCGTGGTGTCGCTCTCCGACCTGATGACGCCTTGGGCGCTCATCGAAAAGCGCATCGTCGCGGCGGCTTCGGCCGATTTTGTGACGGCGATCTATAATCCGAAGAGCAAAGTGCGTTACTGGCAACTGTACCGTCTTGTGGAACTGTTCCTTCAGGAGCGTTCGCCCGACACGCCGGTGGGGCATGTACGGCAGGCAGGCCGTCCCGAACAGGAAATCCGCGTGACGACTTTAGGAGCGTTCGATCCGGAAGAAGCCGATATGTTTTCGCTTATTATCATCGGGAACTCGCAGACGTATTTTTCCACGGAGAAAAAAATCATCACCCCCCGCGGATATTATCGCGATGAGGTTTCGCAAGGGGGGAAAAACCTCGGGCAGGACATTATGATCCGCAGTTTCCGGACCATCGAAAAGGAACTTCGTCATCCCGATATCCCGTTGGATAAGAAATGGGCGTTGCTGCATGCCATTCATACGACCGCCGACTTCGAAATGGAACGGATTTTTCATGCCGATGAGCACGCTGTCGAAAAACTTTACGGGTTGTTCGCCTCGGGACAAATAAAGACGGTGGTGACCGATGTGACGATGGTCGCCTCGGGTATCCGGAAGGGAGCGCTGGAGCGGATGGGCGTGGAAGCTGTCTGTTGCCTGCACGATCCGCGGGTAGCGGAAATGGCGCAATCGAAAAATAGTACGCGTACGCAAGCCGGTATCCGTTTGGCGGTAGAAGAGCATCCCGATGCCTTGTTCGCTTTCGGAAACGCACCGACGGCCTTGATGGAATTGTGCGACTTGATTCGCAAGGGGAAAGCTCATCCGGCGGGCATCATCGCCGCTCCTGTGGGATTTGTCAATGTGTGTGAGTCGAAGCAGATGGTGAAGCCGTTCCGGTCTATTCCCAAACTGATTGTGGAGGGACGTAAGGGCGGAAGTAACTTGGCGGCCACGCTCGTCAATGCCATCCTTACTTTCGACGACGCCGGGCAGTTGAGACCCGGCAGGGATGTGTAAGGGGAGCGATCTTATAAAAAATAAAAACAATGAATTTCCATGTGATAGGTATTGATGATAACCGCGAGCAATCTTTTTCGGAAGAGGTAGCGTCGCTCATCACTTCGCATACCGTTTTTTCGGGAGGCGTGCGCCATCATGAAATCATGCGTCCCTATTTGCCGGCAGGCTATGAGTGGATCGATATTACCGTTCCGCTGGATGATGTTTTCCGCCGGTATGAAGCGTATGATGACGTGATTGTTTTCGCTTCCGGCGATCCGTTGTTTTTCGGTTTCGCCAATACCATCCGGCGCAAAATGCCGGATGCCGGTTTGCGCGTTTATCCCTTTTTCAATTCCCTGCAATTGCTTGCCCATCGCTTGTTATCGCCCTATCACGATATGCATGTCGTTTCGCTCACCGGCCGTTCGTGGAACGCGTTCGACGAGGCGCTCATTCTCGGCTACGGCACCATCGGGCTGTTGACCGACAAGAAGCAGCACACGCCGCGCGACATTGCCGCCCGGATGCTCGAATACGGATACGACAATTATACGATGTCGATCGGGGAGTTACTCGGAAACAAAGAGCAAGAGCGGGTTATCACCCTGAGCATACAGGAAGCCGCACAGCAGTCGTTTGCGTTTCCCAATTGCATCATGCTGCGGCAGACCGCCCGGCGTGCGCGTCCTTTCGGTATTCCCGATGCGGAGTTTCATTTGCTGAACGGCAGGGCGAAGATGATTACGAAAATGCCGGTACGCCTGGTAACGTTACATGCGCTTGACTTGCGCGACCGGAATGTCTTTTGGGATATCGGTTTTTGCACCGGTTCCGTCTCTATCGAGGCGCGGATGCAGTTCCCGCATCTGAAAGTCTATGCATTTGAAAAGCGTACCGAAGGTGCGGAGTTGATGGCAAAGAACAGTCGCCGCTTCGGTGTTCCGGGGATAGAAACGTTTATCGGGGATTTTACCGAAATCGACATCTCGATGTTGCCGCCGCCCGATGCCGTGTTTATCGGCGGGCATGGAGGCCAGATGAAGGAGATTATCGGTCGACTGGAAGCGAAGATGCCGCGCGGGGCGGTCGTCGTGTTTAATTCCGTATCGGAGGCAAGCCGGGCCTTGTTTCTCGAATCGTTGGATAAGGAACGATGGACTACCGTCGAAAGCATTGCCGTCCGCGTCGATGACTTCAACCGGATAGAGGTGATGAGATGTAAGAGAAAATAGAGATTGGAGGATAGAGATTGGAGATTGAAAACAGAGCAACAATGAAGAAAACAGCAGTTATTGTGATATCGGCTCAGGGGCTACCGGTTGCGCAACGCATCCGCAAAGAGTGGCCGGATTGTGAGATTTATGCGAAACAAGGAGCCGGCGAAGGGGTAAATGAATGGGTATCGCTTGATGAGACCGTAAAGGAGTTGTTCTTTGCGTCTGAAGCGCTGATTTTTATCGGCGCTATGGGGATTTGTGTGCGGGTTATCGCTCCTTATATCCGCGATAAACATACCGATCCGGCCGTTATCAATATCGACAGCACGGGACGGTTTGTCGTATCGGTGTTGTCGGGACATATCGGCGGCGCCAACGAAAGGACATTGCAATTGGCTCGTATCCTCGGCGCTCAACCGGTGGTTACCACTCAAAGCGATGCGACAGGACTTTGGGCGTTGGATGTACTGCCTGCGAAATACCATTGGCAGGTATCGACTGATGCCGATAATTTCAATGAGCCTCTCACGCTTTTCGTCAACCGGAAGAAAACGGCTTTGCTGCTCGAATGCAAGGATGAGGGCACGGCTTATCTGGAACGGACGAAGCCTGCTTTCGTCGATGTGTTTTATCGTTTTGCCGATATCGACCTTTCGCAATATAAACTGTTGATCGGCGTTACGCCTTTTGTTCATCCGCCGATATCGGTTCCGTCCATTTGGTACCGCCCGCCGGTATTGCATCTTGGCGTGGGCTGTCGCAAGAACTGCCGCCCGGACGCTGTTCCCGCTTATATCCTCTCCGCGATGGAAAAAGTGGGGTTGGCGTGGTCATCCGTCAAAGACCTTTCGACCATCGACTTGAAACAGGATGAACCGTTGCTGGAAGCTTTACAGGAAACGTTTCACCATATCCCCGTCCGAATCTATACCGCCGAAGAACTGAAAGATATACCGGTAGCGAATCCTTCCGAAAAAGTGGAACAGGTGACCTCCGTGCCAGGTGTATCGGAGGCGGCAGCCATTCTCAGTGCAGGCGGCGGCGAGCTCGTGTTGGAGAAGCAAAAGGGAAAGTTAAGCGAAGGGAACGATTTCACTTTCGCGGTTTCGATAAATAAAGAATCCATGCGCCTCGGGCATATCGAGATTGTCGGCGCCGGACCGGGCGATCCCGAATTGATTTCGGTAAAGGGAAAGAACTTTCTCGAAGCCGCCGACCTGATTTTATATGCCGGCAGCCTCGTGCCCGTCGAGTTAACCTATTACGCGAAAGAGGGAGCCACCGTTCGCAGTTCGGCGTCGATGGCGCTCGAAGAGCAATTCGCCCTGATGAAATCGTTTTATGATGCGGGCAAGCTCGTGGTGCGCCTGCATACGGGCGACCCGTGTATCTATGGCGCCATTCAGGAACAGATGGCGTATTTCGACAGTCACGGAATGTCGTATCACATTACTCCCGGCATCTCTTCATTTCAAGCGGCCGCGGCAGCATTGCGTTCGCAATTTACCATCCCCGAAAAGGTACAGACCATCATTCTGACCCGTGGCGAAGGGCGTACCCCGATGCCCGAAAAAGAAAAATTGAGCTTACTGGCGCGTTCGCAAAGTACGATGTGTATTTTCCTCAGCGCCGCCATTGTGGAGGATGTGCAACGCGAGTTGTTGGAGCACTATCCGCCCGATACGCCCGTGGCGGCTTGTTATAAACTGACGTGGAAGGACGAGCGCATCTATCGGGGGGAGTTGAAAGACTTGGCGCGCATTGTAAAAGACAATCAGTTGACCTTGACCACCATGATTGTAGTCGGCGAGGCCATTGACAACCGCGCAGGGTTGTCTAAACTGTATTCGTCCCATTTCAGCCATTTGTTTCGTAAATAAGATACCTTTAATTTAACTACATGAAACATTTTGCGATCTTTGTCGAACAGCTATAAAAACATTTTGCGATTCCTGACAAATCATTAACTTTGTAGACAATTGAGCCGGGTAAAAGAGGAAAGAAGAGCCAAATGGCAACTATACGTTAAAAGATTTAGAAAATGGACAATAGAATATTTCGACGAAAATTGTATGACCGGATGCTTAAATGGAAACAGGAGCAGAATGGTAAAACGGCGCTGTTAATCAAAGGAGCGAGGCGTGTCGGGAAATCTACAATAGCGGAAGAATTTGCACGAAAGGAATATGCCTCCTACATCTTAATCGATTTTTCCATTGCACCAAAAGAAGTCAACGAATTGTTTCGCGATTTGTCCGATTTAAATTACTTTTTCTTGCGCCTTCAAGTTATCTATAAAACAAGTTTACAAGAACGTAATTCAGTAATCATCTTCGATGAAGTTCAAACACAACCATTGGCTCGCCAGGCAATTAAGCATTTGGTAAAAGATCATCGATATGATTATATAGAAACAGGTTCTCTGTTATCCATAAAAAAGAATATCCGTGATATCGTTATTCCAAGTGAAGAAACGAGAGTAAACTTGTACCCAATGGATTATGAAGAATTCCGATGGGCATTGGGGGATACTGTAACAATACCGTTCATCAAGACAGCTTATGATAATAAAAAACCGTTGGGAGACGATCTGAACAGACGCTTGATGCGGGACTTTCGCTTGTATATGTTAGTGGGCGGAATGCCGCAAGTCGTGGATGAATATTTGGAAACTAATAATTTAAGTTCAGTCGATCAGATCAAAAGGAATATTTTGGAACTCTATGAGGAGGACTTCCGAAAGATCGACCCGACAGGCAAGGCTTCGTTGCTTTTTGACGCTATCCCCGCCGAACTGAATAAGAACAGTTCAAGGTATCAGGTTTCCAGTGTGATAGAAAATGGGAGAAATGACAGGGTTGGCGAAATTATCGCAGATATGCAGGATTCTATGACCATTTCGTTAGCGTATCATGCTGACGACCCAAGTGCCGGGTTGTCGTTGCACAAAGACCTAAAACGTTATAAAATGTTTTTGAGCGATACTGGATTATTCACCACCTTGGCATTCAAAGACAGAGACTTTACGGAAAACATCATTTACCAAAAGCTATTAAACGATAACTTAAACACCGATTTGGGATATCTTTATGAGAATGTAATCGCACAAATGCTACGTGCATCAGGCAATGAACTATTTTACTACACTTTTCCCAAAGAAAGGGGCAATCATAACTACGAAATTGATTTTTTACTGGCAAGGAAAAACAAAATTTGTCCTATAGAGGTGAAATCATCGGGTTATAAGGCTCATGCATCTTTAGACGCGTTTAACGCCAAATATTCCGATAGAATCCTGAACAGATATTTGTTATACACCAAAGACTTGCGTAAAGAGCGCGACTTGATATGCTTACCGGTTTATATGGCACAATTTCTTTAACCGAGTTGAGAAGTGCCGTCCTTTACAACTTTCAGATAACGGATTGTATCTTCATCTTCAAGACGTGCGAGCCATTCTATGAGTTCTATTTTTAATGCATCTTGTCCCATAATTTTGCTGCTTTATTTATTAAACCTCTTGAGAGTACTCCGAAAAGTCCGAATGAAAGTTTCACAGAGTTACATAGAGGTTTCACAGAGAACACAGAGAAAAAAGAGATTTACATTTGCAGTTGAAAATGAATATATTGCTTCGGAAGTTTGCATCAGCAAGAGAGAAATCTCTGAGAACTCCGTGTGGCGTCTCTGTGAATTCTCCGTGTAATAATCCTTTTCGGAGCGGATTTACCTCTTTCAATCTTCGCGTATTGTATTTGATTTCTGTAAATCCGTTCCGGCAACGGCAGTAAAAAAATCATTTGTTTTTCAATGTCTTAATTTCTTCTCTCAGCCAACGGATTTCTTCATTTTTGGTAGAAATAAATTCTTTTACCATCTCTTTTAAAACGCAATTGTTGCAGATAGCTTTGAGCATCTCGCAAACATCTATTCTTTCTCTTTTTTTAAAGACTCGAACTTCTCCCTTTCTTTCTCCAACTGTTTCTCATAGAACTCAACGATCTTTTCTATGGGAGAATGGTTAAATGTGTGATTATTACCTACACCATTTGTTGAGACACAACAGTTTTCGTAAGAGTTATTCGTATTATAAAATACTGTTTCTTCGTTGTATTTCTTCAATCCTTCTACGGTTACACCTAATGCCGAAGCAATTTCTTCAAGGCGTTTGTCATCAAATTTGTCTGTTTGCTCTATTTTCGAGACAGCTTGCTTTGTTATTCCCAATCGCTCACCTAATTCTGTTTGCGTCATGCCCCGAAGGTGGCGCACCCGTTCAATTTTCCTCCCAAGGTGAACTGCATTGTCGTGATTTATCGTTTCCATTCTTTACATATTTATGTATGGTTTATATTAAAAGCAAAGGTAATAAGAATCATTTATTTTTCAACAACTCGTTCTTCTCCTTCTCACTTTGTAATAAACGTTCGTACAACTCTATTATTTTATCTATCGGATTAAATTGTTGAGCAATGGATGTAGAACCTTCTTCGAAAGTATTATCTCTGATATTATTAATATTATAAATGGCCTTTTCTGAGTCAAAATCTTTGATTACCTCCGGAGAAACGCCCAAAACGCCGGCAATTCGGGATAATAATCCTTCCTCTATTTCATCCTGATTTTCGATCTTCGACACTTCCGACTGGCTAATACCAAGATCGGCAGCCAAAACCTCCTGCTTGATCCCAAAATACGTGCGAACCCTTTGCACATTTCGCCCGATATGCTTTCTGCTTATTTTTTCTCTTGACTCAGCAATCATTTTATTAAATTTTTCAAAGTGAATACGTTTCAGCAAAGGTAATAAAAATCAAGCGATTCAAAATAAATGTCAAACTGTTTTTTTTGGCGTCGGAGTCGGGAACATCTAATTTTGCCTGCATGAAGATACACCGACATTTATTCGATCTATGAACTTATCCGTGTACCATTCTACTAGTAAAACAAGCCCGTAAAGTTTGCTTATACTAATATCTCGTAAATAATCAATCAATTTAAAACAAAATCTAAGAATGAAAGAAGTGATTTTAAATTTAACGAAAGGAATGATGCTCCTCTTGATGTGGACATTTTCCGTATGTTTGTTTGCACAGGCCGTTACCGTGAAAGGAACGGTTACAGATGCAAAAGGAGAGCCTTTGATAGGCGTATCGGTGAAAATACAGGGAACAGGAGCCGGCACTGTTACCGATGCCGAAGGCGACTTTATTTTACCGAATGTATCGCCCAATGCCGTATTGGAGGTTTCGTATGTCGGAATGCTTTCGCAAACCATTGCTCTTAACGGCAAAACAACCGTAAATATCGTGTTGCAAGAAGATACGGAAGCGTTAGAAGAAGTGGTGGTCGTTGGATATGGAAGCATGAAAAAAAGTGATCTGACAGGAGCTTTAAGCCAGGTGTCGGGAGACGATCTGAAAAATTTACCTGTTAGGAGTATCGCAGATGCTTTACAAGGTAAAACAGCGGGAGTTACCGTCACTTCAACCGGAGGAAGCCCCGGCACACCTCCTACCGTAAGGGTGCGCGGAGTAGGTACCGTGAATAATAATAATCCGTTGTATATCGTAGATGGATTGCCTCAAACAGACATAGGATGGCTGAATCCGAATAATATTGCATCAATGGAAATATTAAAAGATGCTTCTGCAACGGCTATTTACGGATCCCGGGCAGCCAATGGGGTAATTATTATCTCTACAAACAGAGGGGAGAGCGGTGAAAGTAAAACCCGAATCACATTGGATGCCTATTATGGCGTGCAAAATCCTATAAAGACTTATGATGTCATGAATGCTTCGGAATTTATCGATTATAAAAATCTGGCGAATACAAATGCCGGAAATGCGCCCTTTTATACCGATGATCAAAAGAACAAAATCTTACAGTTTTTGAAAGAGAATACCGGAAGTGAAGAGGGAACGAATTGGTGGAAAGAAATCAATCATAAAAATGCTCCCGTTCAGAATTATGATTTATCCATTTCGGGAAGTGCTAATAACTTGGCATATCACACCAATCTGGGATATATGAAACAAGATGGCATCATAAACGGCTCGGATTTCGATAGAATTTCGTGGCTGACAAATATCGATCACCAAATGTATAAATGGTTGAAAATGGCTGGGAATATAGGGGTGATTAAACAATCCAGAAGAAATGTGACAGAAAATTCTCCCGGCTTTAATACTTCTTTTATTGCATTCACAGCCGATCCGATCTCTCCGGTATATAGAAAAGGATTAAAAAACATTCCTGATTTTTTGGAGTCAAGTTTTTTTATGGATCAAGTAGATCCGAATGATCGCTATTCATGGTATTCCCCTATACTGTTGACCAATAAGGAAAATCCGGTTGCTCAGACGGATATTCGTAAAGATAATGTATGGAACGATCTGTCTTTAAAAGGCGGCCTGAATTTTGAAGCGAGCTTAACTTCTTGGCTAAAATTTAAAACAAGCGTAGGTGTCGATTTATATAGAGGAGGATCCGATGGTTTTAATCCTAAATTTTATCTGGACGGAGATCAATTCGCAAATGATGCAACCGTGAGCAAAAATTATTCAAACTCCGATTATTGGGTGTGGGATAATACCTTGACTTTTAATAAAACCTTCGGCGAACATACTCTCTTAGCCATGATCGGCACTTCCGCCGAAGAAACAAAATCGGAAGCGACGTCAGCCTCACGTCAAGGATTGGTAAGTAATGATGAGGCTCAAAGAATATTAGATGCAGCTTCAAAAAACCCTGCTGCAAGTGGTTGGAAATCCGAATCGGCATTACAGTCATTATTTACGCGTCTGTTTTATTCTTATAAAGACCGGTATTTATTCACTGCTAATATCCGTCGAGACGGTTCTTCGAATTTCGGACCCGGATATAAATGGGGAACCTTCCCTTCTTTCTCCGCAGGATGGAATTTCTCGGAAGAATCATTTTTGAATAATCTGGATTGGCTTTCAAATGGAAAATTACGTGCAAGCTGGGGACAAATTGGTAATCAGGCTATTTATGACATCAACGACGCAAGTAACAGAGGCGGAGCTTATCAGTCGACCTTTACGGGAAATTGGGGATATTATTTGTTTGGAAGTAATTTTAATTCTCAATTAATGGGAGGAAATAACTTAATGGGTAATTCGAATGTAAAATGGGAAACCACCGAACAGTTTGATATAGGACTCGATTTAGGATTCTTCAAGAACACGTTGAACCTCAATATAGACTATTTCCAGAAAAAGACAAAAGATATGCTTTTGAAAGTTCCGCTACCATCTTATCTGGGATTTCCTAATAATCCATGGGTAAATGCAGGAAGCATTCGGAATAAAGGATGGGAAATAGATGTAAAATATAGAAATTCCATTCAAGATTTTAATTATTCGTTGGGAGCTAATCTGTTTACTTTCAATAATGAGGTTTTGAGTTTGGGCGGGGGCGAACCCTTGTATGGTGGAGGATGGATAACGGTTACTACCACTAAAACAGAAGAAGGAAAACCGATTGGTTACTTTTATGGACTGAAAACGGATGGTATTTTTCAAAATGAAGCTGAGATAAAAGCCTATAAAAACAAAGAGGGTGGATTAATTCAGTCAACGGCCCGCCCTGGAGATTTGAAATTTTTAGATTTGAATGGCGATGGCGCCATTAATGCAAATGACAGGACAAATATCGGTAATCCTTTCCCGAAAATGAGTTATGGATTTAATATAGCAGCCGATTACAAGGGTTTTGACCTATCGCTTCTATTCCAAGGCACTTATGGAAATAAGATAATGAATGCAAAAAAGATCGACATGAATTCCGGTGTGGGATGGTATAATGCTCCTAAAGATTTAATGAAAAAAGCGTGGTCTCCGACAAATTCGACCAACGAACAGTTTCAAATAAATACGGACAACACCAATAATCTTCAGGTCTCGGATTGGTTGGTAGAGGACGGATCTTATTTGAGATTAAAGAATATTCAATTAGGATATTCTTTACCGCAAAGCATATTATCTCATTATAATATTGCCAGTATTAGAATATGGGTAGGTGCATATAACTTACTCACCTTTACAAAATATACCGGATTGGATCCTGAAATTGGTAATAGCAACCCGCTTAATAATGGCGTTGACGATGGTTATTATCCTCAGTCCGCTACTTATATGATGGGAATAAATTTGGCTTTTTAATCATGAATAAAATTAGAAATGCAATGAAAAAATATGTATATATACTTTTGTTGAGCTGCCTGTGCCTTTTAATATCCTGCAGTGATTCTTTTCTTAATCGGGATCCCATGGGGCGTTTGGATGAATCTGCGTATATGAATACGGATGATGCGGCTTTTAAATTGGTGACTTCCTGCTATGCTCCTTTACATGATGGCTTTGCGTACTCCATTAATAGAGTCGCAATTGGAAGTGAAAGTGTGGATGACGCCGATGGAGGCGGATCGGATGCCGGTGACCGGCCTCAAACGACCGAATTGGGGAAGGGATATCCGCTTTCCAGTAATCCTTTGTTACAGGAAGCCTGGACACAGCGCTATACAGGTATCGGGCGCTGTAATGTCGGTATCGCGCAATTAAGTAAGGAAGATCTGTCTTTAACAAGCGGAGGGCAACCTATTAGCAAGGAAACTATTTCTCGTTATATTTCCGAAATGAAGTTTCTTCGGGCGTGGTATTATTTTGATTTAGTCAATACGTTTGAAAGCGTTCCTCTAATAACAACGGTTCAATCGCCTTCCGATAGACTCGAAAAGGCATCAGTAGAGGAAATAAGGGTTCAGTTATATAAGGATTTGGATGATGCCATAAATGACCCGAATTTACCTTGGAGAAAGAATTTTGATTTGTCTACTGAGTTGGGGCGGGTATCTAAAGACGCTGTCTATACGTTCAAAGGACGTATTGCATTATTCTTTGCCGGACTGATGGAACAAAACAAAATGCAGGGAAATGCACAAGAAGAATATACGATAGCGAAAAATGCGACGAAAGAGGTGATATCTAACGGTGGACTGGCATTGGCGACCGACTTTCAGGATTTATACGGAGGAGACTATGACAAAGGATTTGCTTCTTCTGAAT
>ENA-UOOM01003359-UOOM01003359.1-fermentation-metagenome-genome-assembly--contig:-NODE-3359-length-11718-cov-4.180057_pt1 | contig 11718 bp, 11 predicted proteins | sample MGYA00245781_ERZ724031 | MGnify/ENA primary metagenome ERZ724031 (study PRJEB28704, sample SAMN03018317) | fermentation metagenome | biome: anthropogenic terrestrial biome; feature: soil; material... | reverse complement strand
TTCAGCCAGCTTTACACCCCTCAGATCATATCGTACACGGAACTGGGTTACGGCATTGGCAACCGTTTTTTCAACGCCGGTTTTTTCTGCTCCTTCCATAAGGATCAGTTTAAAGAACTGGGTGTAAGGGCTGCATTTGAGTTGTAAGAAGCAGAAACGGGTATCAGGAAAGATAGTTAAATAATATTTTTTATCTTTGTAAAAAAGATTGACGAAGGATGATCTGTTTTCCCAATGCGAAAATAAACTTAGGACTGCACATTGTCTCACGCCGGCCGGATGGCTACCATGATCTGGAGACCATTTTCTATCCGGTTGGCATGAAGGATGCCCTGGAGATTGTTCCTGGGGGTTCTTCTGTAGGTTATCGTTTTTTTCAGTCAGGAATCCCGGTCGGGGGAGCTGTTGAGAAAAATCTGGTGATCAGGGCACTTCATCTGGTTTCGGCAGAGAAGCAAATTCCACCAATCGACATACACCTGCTCAAAAAGATTCCCACCGGAGCCGGACTGGGAGGAGGGTCGTCCGATGCGGCTTTCATGCTGCGGTTGCTGAACGAAACCTTTACATTGGGTTACACCCATGAAGATCTTTTGCGCTTTGCAGTACAGCTGGGAGCCGACTGTTCCTTTTTTATCAAAAACACCCCCTCTTTCGCTACCGGCACGGGCGATGAGCTGGAGCCGGTGACAGTTGGCCTTGACAGCTATTTTATATTGCTGGTAAAGCCGGAGGTCACAATTTCCACAAAAGAAGCCTATGCAATGATCACTCCTCGCCAGCCGGAGGTTTCACTGAAAGAAATTGTAAAAAGGCCGGTTTCAGAGTGGAAGGAAGTAATGAAAAATGATTTTGAAATTCCTGTTTTCAAAAAATATCCGGAAATTGGTAACATCAAACAGCAAATATATGATATGGGAGCTGTTTATGCTGCGATGAGCGGTTCAGGTTCGGCAGTTTTCGGTATTTTTGAGCGGGAGCCGGTTTGGAGAAACCTTTTCAGCCGGTATTTCGTATGGACGGGCAGTATGAAGCAATCACACAAAAAGTAAAAAGCCGCCGGGCAATCAGGATATAGAAAAAAAATGAAAATAATAAAACAACATTGGGGATATCTTATTGCGGGACTCTTCGTGGCTCTCTGTCTTCAGGCCGGAGAACCCGTCTCACCGGACACAATTGCCGTCTTCGGACCTGTTCCGGTCCGGAAACCGGTCATGCTCGACAGTGTGAACCTGGATGGTACACCCTACTCCGATGAAATGTTGCTCTCCTCCCCGCTTTCTTTTCCAGATCAGGAAAGGTTCACAGGAAACATAACTCCCGACACCGCCGGCTTTTTCTTTTTGCCGAAACCTGTAGCGGGCAAAGCGTTTCAGCTGTTGTCGTTTTATGTTTCAAGTGACCGTTACGGCAGGGGAAAGATCACCGTGACTTCGCCCAACCCGTTCGAGTTGTGGGTAGACGGTGTGAAGAGGGCCACCAAGAACCAGATTAACGACAGCCTGCATCAGTCGGGTCAGGCAGATACCCACCTGAACGGCTTCACAAACAACGCCCGTATTGTGATCAAGATGCTCACAGATGCGGAAAACAAGACGGAACCCGCGTTGAAAATCAACCTAAGGCCTGATGATGCAGACTCGCTGTTGGCATACACTTTTGGCAACAGTCCCCGGCGACGGATACAGATCAATGATATTCTGGAGGGTAAACGGGTCAGCAACGCCGTGATCTCCCCTGGCGGCCGGTATGTGCTTCTTTCACTCCAGGAAACACTTTCAGGGGGAGAAAACCGCAGCTACATCGAGGTGTACGACACAAAGCAGGAGCGTACCATCCTTTCCGAAATGGCAAACAGGTCACAGTTAAGCTGGATGCCGAAGCAGGATATGCTCTACTACGTGACCGACAGCGAAGAGGGACGATCCATAGTGACACTTGATCCGCTAACCACCGAAAGCAGGATCATCGCCAAAGGCCTTCCGAAAGAGACCTTTCATATTGCACCCGACGAGAAATCGCTTTTTTTCTCTGCGAAGGAGAGGCTCACCATCAGCAATCCGGGAGGCCTGAAAAGGCTGATCGGCATAAACGACCGACAGTCGGACTATCGTGACCGCCACTTCCTGTATCGTTACTTCTTCGACACCGGGCTTACCCAACAACTCACCTTCGGCAGGCAGACTGCTTCACTGAATGATGTAACCGACGACCTGACGTACCTTCTTTTCTCCACGTCGGAAGAAGATCTGACAGAACGGCCCTTTCGCAAAAGTTCGCTCTACAGGTTAAATCTCGAGACGATGGAGGTAGATACCTTATGGAAGGACCAGACCTACGTCTACTCGGCTCAATTTTCTCCCGACGGGAAGCAGCTGCTTGTTCACGGTGCTCCCGAGGCATTTAACGGTATAGGCCTGAATATCGGCCCCGGACAGATTGCCAACAGCTACGACACACAATCGTTCCTGATGGATATCGACACGAAAAGAGTGGAGCCGGTTACAAAATTTTTCAATCCTTCCATCAGCGCTCAGGAGTGGAACAAGCTCGACAACATCATCTATTATCGCGTGGAGGAAGGTGACTGTGCCAATATGTATCGCTACCACACCCGTACAAAGAAGTTTGAGAAGCTACCACTCAAAGAGGAGGTCATCCGCTCATTCAACATTGCAGAAAATGCCCTGTGGGCAACCTATACCGGCGTGAGTGTCTCCAACTCGAACAGGAGCTACCTGCTGAATCTGAGAACAATGAAGTCGACCCTCATTTCCGACCCTTATGCGGAACGACTGAATCGGCTTGCCCTTGGAGAGGTAAGGAACTGGCACTTCACAAGTTCCTTTGGTGACGTCATTGAAGGGCGTTATTATCTGCCCCCCCACTTTAGGCCGGATAAAAAATATCCGCTCATCGTCTATTACTACGGCGGTACAAGTCCCACCTCCCGTACTTTTGAAAGTACCTACCCGTTGCATGTGTATGCAGCTCAAGACTACGTGGTGTATACCCTGCAGCCGAGTGGTACCACCGGCTACGGTCAGGAATTTTCGGCACGTCATGTAAACGCCTGGGGCGAACAGACTGCCGATGAGATCATTGAAGGTGTAAATGCCTTCGTGGCTGCACATCCTTTCGTGGATGGCACAAAAATAGGCAACATCGGCGCTTCCTATGGGGGATTCATGACCCAGTACCTTATTACGCAGACCGATCTGTTTGCTGCTTCAGTATCGCACGCGGGCATCAGCAACATCACCAGCTACTGGGGTGAGGGTTACTGGGGATATTCCTACAGTGCCGGCGCCAGTGCGGGCAGCTATCCATGGAACAATCAGGAACTTTATGTAAAACAAAGTCCCCTGTTTCATGCCGACAAGATCACCACTCCCCTGCTTTTGCTTCACGGCACAGCCGACACCAACGTACCCATCGGAGAGAGCATCCAGATGTATACTGCGTTGAAACTGCTGAACAAGCCGGTAGAGTTTATCCAGGTGGAGGGAGAGAACCATGCCATTTACAATTATGATAAAAGGATCGCCTGGAATAATGCCATCTATGCCTGGTTCGCAAAATGGCTGAAAAATGATCCCCGCTGGTGGGATTCGATGTATCCCGAGAAATAAGCATTTAATATTATGATTTCTGAAAAAACAAGTATGGATCTGGAAAAACTGTGTAATGAAGTAAAACAAATCGCCCGTACCGCGGGCGAGTATCTGAAAAATGAACAGACTCTGCTCAGGCGTAACGATATTGAACTGAAAGGCACACGCAATTATGTTACGTACATAGACAAGGAAGCCGAGCAGATGCTGGTAGCAGCACTCCAAAAAACATTTCCCGAAGCCGGATTCCTCACAGAGGAGAATACGGTAACATTTGAACAGCGGGCTTTCACCTGGATCATTGATCCGCTGGACGGCACCACAAACTACGTGCACGGCGACACTCCCTTTTCTGTGAGCATTGCGCTGATGAAGGAGGGGGAAGTGATACTGGGAGTGGTGTTTGATCCTGTAGCAGATCAAATGTTTTATGCCACTGAAAAGGGAAAAGCTTTTCTGAACGACCTCCCGCTGCAGGTCAGCAGGCAATCTTCTCTGGAAAACGGGCACATCGGATTCGGCATCCCCTACAGCCTCGATGAAAAAGGCGAACAGATACTTCAGCATGCAATGAGGCAATTCCGGAAATGCAGCTTTCGCATCAAAGGCTCGGCAGCGCTGGAGATTTGCTATGTAGCTGCCGGGGTCAGCGATGCCTATTTCCATTCGGGATTATCACCCTGGGATGTAGCTGCCGGGGCATTCATTCTGCAATGTGCCGGAGGCAGATGTACCGACTTCAGCAATGGCAGCAATTACATTTTCGGAAAAGAGATGGTAGCCTCCAACGGCGCCATCCACCAGGAAATCATGAACTACATTATTCAAGGCCACTAATGGACAACCAGACCATCCTCATTGCTTTTCTGCTTACATTGTTTGCAGGTTTATCTACCGGGATTGGCAGCCTGATTGCTTTTGTGGCTAAACGGACCAATACCAATTTTCTGAGTCTTGCCCTGGGCCTTTCGGCAGGCGTGATGATCTACGTTTCCTTCATGGAGATGCTGCCAAAGTCATTGGCATCATTGTCCGGCATATATGGAGAGAAAGCAGGAATGTTTTATATGATTCTGGGACTCTTTGGGGGAATTGCGTTGATTGCCATGATCGACTTTCTTATTCCCGAATCTAGAAATCCGCACGAGATGCACGGCGTGGAAGAGATGAAATCGAACTACCGGCTCAAACAGACCGGTATCATCACCGCCGTGACCATTGCCATCCACAACTTTCCCGAAGGAATCGCCACCTTCATGTCGGCCCTGAATGCAATGGAAGTGGCTATTCCCATCACTGCCGCCATCGCCATTCACAATATTCCCGAAGGCATTGCCGTTGCCGTCCCCATCTATCATTCCACAGGAAGTAAAAAGAAAGCATTCTGGCTCTCCTTTGCATCGGGACTTGCCGAGCCGTTGGGTGCGCTGATTGCTTTTCTGTTTCTGTTGCCATTTTGGAATCCGGCACTGGACGCCCTAATCCTGTCGGCGGTAGCCGGGATTATGATTTTTATCTCGCTGGATGAATTGCTTCCCAGTGCCGAGAAATACGGAAAGCACCATCTTTCCATTATCGGGCTCGTCGCCGGAATGGCAGTGATGGCAATCAGTTTGTTTCTGTTCATTTAAACAAAAAATAAGTATCTTTGCAGAATATTCGCCAAGATGGGTTTGGAACCCCAAGAACAAATCAACACGTACTACAATGGCAACAGATTTAAAACTAATAGGAGAGCGCATCAAGGGATTACGGGACGCACTCGATTTTTCACCGGCCGAGATGGCACAAAAGCTGGAAGTGGATGAAGAGGTTTATCTGCAGTATGAGACAGGTGAAAAAGACATCTCTGTTTCCTTCTTACAGCGGATTGAGCGGGAGTTCAATGTAGACCTGGCTACACTGATGTTCGGTACAGAGCCGAAAATGAATTCTTATTTTATTACGCGCAAAGACAAGGGAGTAAGTGTGGAGAGAGTATCGGCCTACAAATACCAGTCGCTCACATCCGGTTTTAACAATAACGTAGCTGAAGTATTTGTCGTAACGGTAGAGCCCAAACCCGTGGATGAAGATTTTTACCAAAATATTCATGCAGGACAGGAATTCAATATGATCCTGGAAGGCAGCATGCTGTTGAACATAAACGGGAAAAATCTGACCCTCAACGAGGGAGACAGTATCTATTTCGACTCCTCCCTTCCGCACGGCATGAAAGCGCTCAACGACAGGCCAGTAAAATTCCTGACCGTGGTCTTATACCCATAATTCCACGCAATCTGTCGTGAATCAAAGTTTTTTCCGTCAACCGACCCAATAACCAGGTTATCATGTTAGAAAAATTTGTAAAGAAAACAACATTTACATCTCATCAGGATTTCATTGACAATTATGAAATTATCGTTCCTGAACAATTTAATTTCGCCTATGACGTAGTGGATGCATGGGCAGAAACAGATCCTCAAAAAAGGGCACTCTGCTGGACAAACGACAAGGGAGCACACCGCGACCTTACTTTCGGCGAACTGAGGATACTCTCCGACAAGACGGCTTCATTCTTTCAATCGCTGGGCATCGGGAAAGGAGATATGGTAATGCTCATCCTTAAAAGAAGCATTGAGTTTTGGCAGACCATCCTGGCACTGCACAAGATTGGCGCAGTGGCGATACCGGCAACCCACCTGCTTACCGACAAAGACATCGTATACCGTAACAACGCGGCGGGTATCAAAGCCATCGTGGCAACGGATGATCAAAATCTGATTGACCACGTGAACCTCGCCATGCCCAAATCACCTTCGGTAGAACATCGTATTTTTGTTGGTGAAACTCTTCCCGAAGGATGGATCAGTTTTCATCAAGGCGTAGAAAATGCGGTCTCTTTTATAAAACCGGACAAACCCAATTCCAACGAGGACATCATGATCCTCTATTTTACTTCAGGTACTACCGGACAGCCCAAAATGGTTATCCATGACTTCACCTATCCGCTCGGGCATATTACCACCGCCAAATATTGGCATAATCTGCACGAAAACAGTATTCACCTCACCGTGGCAGATACGGGATGGGCCAAAGCCGTGTGGGGTAAGTTATACGGACAGTGGATCGCGGGAGCCTGCGTTTTCGTGTATGATTTTGAAGGCCGGTTTATTCCCGACGACATGCTTCGCATGATTTCAACTTACAAGGTAACCTCATTCTGTGCTCCTCCCACCATATTCCGTTTCCTTATCCGTGAAGATCTCGGCAAGTACGATCTTTCGTCACTGGAATACTGTACCACGGCCGGGGAAGCACTGAATCCATCGGTATTTGAATCATTTTATGAAAAGACGGGCATTAAGATGATGGAAGCCTTCGGGCAAACAGAGACGGCACCCACCATCATCACTTTTCCCTGGATTGAACCGAAGCCCGGCTCAATGGGCGTTCCCAATCCGCTCTACAAGATGGATCTCCTCACCTGGGACGGACGTTCAGCCGAAGATGGCGAGCAGGGAGAGATCGTCTTTTATACCGATGAGAAACGACCTCTGTCGTTGTTCATGGGTTATTACCGCGATAAGGAACTTACGGAACAGGTATATGCCGACCATGTGTACCACACAGGCGACATGGCCTGGCGCGACGAAGACGGCTACTACTGGTTCGTGGGGCGTACCGACGATGTGATCAAGAGTTCCGGTTACCGCATCGGGCCTTTCGAGGTGGAAAGTGCCGTGATGACGCATCCAGCCGTGGTTGAGTGCGCCATCACAGGTGTCCCCGACGAGATCCGCGGACAGGTGATCAAAGCCACCATTGTGCTGGCGGCAGAGTATAAAACGCAAGCAGGCGATGCATTGGCTGCAGAGATTCAGGAACATGTAAAAAACGTGACTGCACCCTATAAGTACCCTCGCGTAATTGAATTTGTGAATGAATTGCCGAAGACCATCAGTGGAAAGATCCGTCGTGTGGAGATCCGGGAAAAGAGTAAATAGCTGTCGGCTTTTTAGAAGAAAGATTGACAGTTACAGCGGTTTGTAAATATACTTTAATGAAAAAATAAAAAATCGTATGAATCGAGCGTATGTATTCCCCGGCCAGGGGGCCCAATTCGTGGGTATGGGAAAAGAGTTGTATGACACACTACCTTTGGCGAAGGAGCTTTTTGAGAAGGCGAACGAAATACTTGGTTTCCGGATAACGGATCTGATGTTTGATGGTACTGATGAGGAGCTCAGGCAGACCAGGGTAACGCAGCCGGCCATCTTTCTCCACTCGGTAATACTGGCAAAGAGTCTTGGTGAAGCGTTTCAACCCGACATGACGGCAGGTCACTCACTGGGTGAGTTCTCAGCCCTGGTGGCTGCCGGTGCATTATCTTTCGAAGATGGCTTAAAGCTGGTTTACGCGCGTGCGATGGCCATGCAGAAAGCATGTGAAGCCAACCCTTCAACCATGGCAGCCATCCTTGGATTGTCTGATGAGAAAGTGGAAGAAGTTTGTGCATTGGTAGACGACGTGGTAGTCCCTGCCAACTATAACTGTCCGGGGCAGATCGTGATTTCCGGGACGAACAATGGAATAGAAAAAGCATGCGAGCTGATGAAGGAAGCCGGTGCCAAGCGTGCCCTGCCCTTGAAAGTAGGCGGTGCTTTTCACTCACCGTTGATGGAGCCTGCCAGGCTGGAACTGATGGAAGCAATTGAAGCTACACCGTTCTCGGTGCCTGTTTGTCCCGTTTATCAGAATGTTTCCACACGGGGAGAGACCGATCCTGCCACCATCAGGAAGAACCTTATCGCGCAGCTTACCTCTCCGGTGAAATGGACCCAGTCGGTACAACAGATGATTGCCGACGGTGCGGTTGAATTTGTGGAGTTAGGCCCGGGCAATGTACTACAGGGATTGATATCCAAAATAGACAAGAGTGTGACTGTTTCCGGTAAACAATAACCGTCTTGCAGGTGTTAAAACAATACGCACCATAACAGAAAACAAAATCTGACACTTAAAAAAAAGGTTATGCAAAAAATATTGTTTATACTCGTTCTTTTCGCATCCATATTTTTTCAGTCCAAATCACAGGATTTATTTAAGGCTCCCGATTTTCCACAGATTGAGAGAAACGTGAAGGAACAGGCTTCATCCTATTATTACCCGAATCTGATGAAAAAATACCTGTCGGGTACAGCCCAGATGAATCCTGAAGAAGGCAGACACCTCTATTTTGGGTATGTATACCAGCCGGAATATGTTCCCACGGACACTTCCGAATTTAACAGCAAGCTGGCAGCGATCCTGTCAAAACAATCCCTGGTTCCGGAAGATTACAAAAATATTTTACAATACGCCGATGCGTTGCTTCTGGAAGACCCGTTCAATCTGCGTGCGTTGAATGCAAAGCTGCTGGTATACGCACAGGAGAATAATACGGAACAGTACAAGAAGGTGGCTCTCAAACGGCGTATCGTGCAGGATGCCATTATTGGTACCGGCGATGGCATGTCAGAGAAAACTCCTTTTTATGTGATCAAAGTGGCTCATGAATACGATATACTGCCTTTTCTGGGATATAACTTCGGGGGAGAAGACAAAATTCTGAAAGGGAACAAGGTGAATTATCTGTCGCTCGGTAAAAACCGTTTCGAAGTGGACCGGATTTACTTTAATATCAGTCCCATCATCGATTACCTCAACGCACGGGGCGGAGGAAAAATGTAAATCCACTCGTGTGGGGAAAATAATATAAGGGCTTAAAAAACGCCGTTTGAACGATTGTCGGGTTTTAAGTCCTTATTTTTTGTGTATCAGAACCATTTTTTCCTTTTAAAATACCAGAGCATGCCGGCTGCAATCAACAACATCACTCCCCAGACAATGATGTAGCCATGCGGCAGATGGAGTTCCGGCATGTTGTCGAAATTCATCCCGTACACGCCCACGATAAAGGTAAGTGGGATGAATACCACCGAGAAGACTGTCAGCAGAGCCATGATATCGTTCAGCCTGGTACTCATTGAAGAGTGATAAATATTCAGTTCGTCATACAAAACTTCATGATAATAATCGAGTAGTTCCACTGCCTGGTTTATATTATCATGGAGTTCCTTGAAGTATTTGTAATTTTTCTGGGCAACAAAGTCGCTGTCCATCTTCATGAGGCTCGTGATCATCTCCCGGGCAGGTTTTATATAACGCCCCAGATCACTCAGTTCATGCTTGAACAGATTAATTATTTTAAGTGTTTCCCTGTCGGGGTTAAGCACCATTTTGTTTTCCATGGTCTCAATTCTTTCACCAAGTTCACTCAAAATAAAAATGTAATTGTCAATTACCACATCCAGCAGGGCGAAGGCAAGATAATCGGCTCCCAGGGACGTGAATCTCTTGTAATGCTTCTTCAGTCGCTCTTTTACGGGATTAAACAGACTGCTCCGTTCCTCCTGAAAAGTAATCAGCATATTGTTCATCAGCACGATACCCAGATTATCTACCGACACCTGACGCAACGGTTCATCGAATTGCATCATTTTGATAGATACGAAGAGACCATTGTCGAATTCTTCCGTCTGTGGGCGGGTGCCCGGCTCCATTACATCCGACAAGATCTCTGCCGGGATGAGCAGGCCGTCCGCCAGTTCCCTCATCAATGCCTCGTTATGCAGGCCGTCTATATTAAGCCAGATAAACTTGTCCTTATACGACTGAAGTGTTTCTGTCGAGTGGATAATTGTCTCCGTCACATCATCTGCTCCGATATCAAAAACTGTCATTCGCACCTCCGGGGAACGGTGCCTTCCCCGGAATTTCAGTTCATACGGCGACAGTCCGATGTCTTCCTTGCGTTTTATTGGGCTCTGGTGCATAAATACAAATTCAAAGATATGAGACTGCAAGATACAATTTTTTTTAATCAATCGACAAGGGATGACAAGATGATCTCGTGAACCGCTATCGGCATCTATAACCCATTGACAAACAGCATAATTTTACTGGCATACTATTTGCTTGATCTTTACCGTAATTCAAATAATATATACAGAAAAGATATGAGTTTTTTAAATATTGCGAAAAGCAGGTACACCACAAAAAAATATAATCCGGATAAAAAGATTGACAATGAAACAATAGAGAAACTGAAAGAAATTATCAGATTAAGTCCATCCTCTATCAATAGTCAGCCATGGAAGTTTACTTTTGTTTCAGATGAAGAGGTAAAAGGTAAGTTGGCCGACGCTTCTTACAATAATAAGCAGAAGGTCCTGGATGCAAGCCACGTGGTGGTATTCAGCGTAATTAAGGATGTGGAAGCTTTTGAAAATAATAAGCTTGCATTACTGCCCGAAGGGGCAACATTATATTATAATCGCATGTTGAAGCCCAGAGGCGATGAACAGGTCAAGACATGGTTGATCTCCCAGGTTTATCTGTCATTGGGATTTTTCCTGAGTGCCACCGCAAGCTTAGGAATAGATTCTACTCCGATGGAAGGTATTCAGGTGGAATCGTATGATGACATTTTACAGGATGAAGATTACAACACTTTGTTTGCAGTAGCAATTGGTTATCGCGACAATGAGGATCTCAATCAGCCCGTCCATACTCCCAAGTTCAGGTTGGAGCAGGATCAAATTATAAGATCAATCTAAAGTTGTAACCTATTGAAAAGAACTTGCGTCATATCACTGTATAAAATAAAAAATATGATGACGCGAAAAATTCTCTTTTCAATTCTATTATGTGGCTTGATCATGCCGATCATAGCACAGATTAAAGGAACGGTAACCGATACCGACAGCAATCCCATTGAATTTGCCAATGTGCCATCTACTCTCTCCCCGACTCCACCTGATCTCGGGGACAACGACCGATCAGGAGGGTACATTTTTGCTTCTTGCCGATAATAGCAACAGCTCCAATGCGCTGTTAAGGGTGTCTTTCATCGGATACGAAACACGAACCCTGCCGGCACTCTCCGAACAGACCATCTCCCTTCATCCGGACACCACCATGCGGTGATCCGCATTCACACCGTCCGCAAGGTGGGCGACGGGCTGGAGACTGTAAAGTAAACTGTGTCAAAGAATAAATCATTTTTTTATTACTTTTA
>ENA-UOOM01003356-UOOM01003356.1-fermentation-metagenome-genome-assembly--contig:-NODE-3356-length-11731-cov-11.016016_pt1 | contig 11731 bp, 11 predicted proteins | sample MGYA00245781_ERZ724031 | MGnify/ENA primary metagenome ERZ724031 (study PRJEB28704, sample SAMN03018317) | fermentation metagenome | biome: anthropogenic terrestrial biome; feature: soil... | reverse complement strand
TAATTTGATTTTCTTTTTTTATTTTTTATGATATAATGAATCATTACTTTTATAATAAATTCTTTAAGAATTAGGTGATAAATTTGTCAATACCACGCGACAGAGTTCGCAATTTTAGTATTATTGCGCACATTGACCACGGAAAAAGTACACTTGCAGACCGTATTTTGGAACAGACCAAGGCGGTTGCAGTAAGAGATATGGAAAATCAGCTCCTTGATAATATGGATTTGGAGCGCGAAAGAGGAATTACGATTAAAGCGCACGCAGTCACGCTTGTTTATACGGCAAAAGACGGGAATGACTATGTTTTTAACTTAATTGATACCCCCGGACATGTTGACTTTAACTATGAAGTATCGCGCTCACTCGCAGCCTGTGAAGGAGCGGTGCTCGTTGTAGATGCGTCGCAGGGTATTGAAGCGCAAACCCTTGCAAACACTTATCTTGCGGTTGATGCAGGACTTGAGATAGTACCCGTTGTTAATAAAATTGACCTTCCGAGCGCACAGCCGGAAAAGGCGAAAGAAGAAATTGAGGACATTATCGGAATACCAGCTGACGAGGCTCCGTGTGTTTCGGCAAAACTCGGAACAAATATTGATTTGGTAATGGAACAAATAGTAAAGAATGTTCCCCCGCCGCAGGGCGACGAAAAAGAACCACTGCAAGCACTTATTTTTGACTCGTATTATGACGCATACAAGGGCGTTATAATACATGTACGCATAAAAAACGGACAGGTTCACCCCGGTGACGAAATCCGAATGATGGCAACGGGTGCGGAGTTTACCGTAGTCGAGTGCGGTTTCTGTCGTGCTACTTGCCTTGAAAAAAGCGAAGGGCTTTTTGCGGGAGAAGTCGGATATATCGCCGCTTCAATCAAAGAAGTCAAACAGGCGAGAGTCGGCGATACCGTAACTTTGGCGGACAACCCCGCAAAAGTTCCGCTGCCGGGTTACCGTTCAGTTCAGCCGATGGTATTCTGCGGAATTTACCCTGCCGACGGTGCGAAATATCCCGATTTGCGGGATGCTCTTGAAAAACTGCAGCTTAACGATGCGGCTCTTTCGTATGAACCCGAAACTTCGGTTGCGTTGGGGTTTGGTTTCAGATGCGGATTTTTGGGGCTTCTGCATATGGAAATCATACAAGAAAGACTTGAACGCGAATACAATTTGGATATTATTACAACTGCTCCGAGTGTTGTTTACAAAATTACAAAAACAAACGGAGAAGTAGTTTGTATAGACAATCCGACAAATTACCCCGACCCCGCTCTTATTGAACAGGCGGAAGAACCCATGACAAACGCCCATATTTACGCTCCGAGCGATTATGTGGGAAATATTATGGAGCTTTGCCAAGACAGACGCGGTACTTTTAAGGATATGAATTATATCGATACCGACAGGGTTGACATACATTATGAACTGCCGCTTAACGAAATTATTTACGATTTCTTTGATGCTCTTAAATCTCGAACACGCGGATATGCGTCGTTCGACTATGAACTCAGCGGATACCAAAAGAGCAGTCTTGTTAAGCTTGATATTATGCTTAACGGCGAAGTTGTCGATGCACTGTCATTCATTATTCATGCAGATAAAGCATACCCAAGAGCGCGTAAAATGGCTGAAAAACTTGCTGAAAAAATACCGCGCCAGCTTTTTGAAGTGCCGATTCAGGCTTGCATCGGCGGAAGAATTATCGCGCGTGAAACGGTTAAGGCAATGCGCAAGGATGTTTTGGCTAAATGTTACGGCGGAGATATTACTCGTAAAAAGAAACTGCTTGAAAAACAGAAAGAAGGCAAAAAGCGCATGCGCCAGCTCGGAACGGTAGAAGTTCCGCAGGAAGCTTTTATGAGTGTGCTTAAACTCGATGAATAAAAAAGAGCCTGTAGGTGTTTATATTCATGTACCGTTTTGTGACGGTAAATGTCCGTACTGTGATTTTTATTCACTTTACGGAAATGATAAACTGATAGACGAATATACACAGACTGTTTCAAAGGTAATGGCAAAAAGCTCTGAAAAATGGAACAGAACTGCGGACACGCTATATTTCGGCGGAGGGACACCAAACCTTCTCGGACAAGAAAGACTGTCGTTTCTTATTAAAACCGCAAAAGAAAAATTTGGACTTGAAAATGCGGAAATAACCGTTGAAGTTAACCCTGCCGAAGATTTGAGCGGATTTTTAGAAGAAATAAAAAAGGCGGGGGCGAACCGCCTTTCAATCGGACTTCAGTCGGCAAACGAGGACGAATTAAAACTTTTGGGCAGAAGACATACTGTAAAGCAGGCTGAAAAAGCAGTAAAGGATGCGCAAAACGCAGGATTTAAAAATATCTCGCTTGATTTAATGCTTGCGATTCAAAAGCAGACGAAAGAAAGCCTTTTGCGTTCAATTAATTTTTGCGCCGAAATGGGTGTTCAGCATATTTCCGCATATCTTTTAAAAATCGAACCCAAAACTTTATATTACCGGAAAAGGGATAAACTCGATGTTCCAAATGACGACGAGGCAGCGGAACTTTACTTAACCGCCTGTGAAGAACTCGAAAAGCGCGGGTTTATGCAGTACGAAATTTCTAATTTCGCTAAACCGGGATTTGAAAGCCGTCATAATTTAAAATATTGGGACTGCAAAGAGTATATCGGGATTGGCCCCGCCGCACATTCGTTTATGGACGGAAAACGTTTCTACTATAACAGAGATATTAAGGGTTTCATGCACGATGAAGAACCGGCGTTAGACGGAAAAGGCGGAAGTTTTGAAGAATACGCAATGCTGAAACTGAGGCTTTGTTCGGGTCTTGACAATGAGGACTGCCGAAAGCGGTTTAACATGGATATCCCCGAAAGAATTTTAAAAGCGGCAAAACTTTATCAGCAAGGCGGTTTGACAGTCTGCGATAAAAACGGAATCCATTTTACACCAAAGGGCTTTTTGGTTTCAAATATGCTTATTTCCGAGATATTGTTTTCGAAATAGGCAAAATGGTATATTACCGTTTTATTAAGAGCCGCAGTCTTGCGGCTCTACTTTTTTAAAAAATTTTACAATTTAATAATTAGTTTACAAATACTGTATTGACATTAGGGCAAAGTAATGGTAAATTATAAATTAGAGTTAGCACTCACATATGATGAGTGCTAAAACAAATAAAAACCGGGGTGAAAGGGTTGGAACTGAGCGAGAGAAAACAAAAGATTTTGGCAGCTGTTGTTGACTTGTACATTGAAACAGGCGAACCGGTTGGCTCAAAGGCGCTTTGTGAAACCCTTAGCTTTAAAGTTTCATCGGCGACTGTTCGAAACGAAATGAGCGAACTTGTCGAAATGGGATTATTGGAACAGCCCCATACTTCGGCGGGAAGGATTCCGTCGCAAAAAGGATACAGGGTATATATTGATACACTGATGAAAAAACGGCCTGTGTCTAAAGAAGAACAGCGTTATATCGACAGCTTGATTTTACCAAGCGCATATGACCCGGAAAAATTGCTTGACGGTGTTGCGCGCGCTTTGGCGGGAATGACAAAATTAGCAGCTGTATCGACTACACCCAGCGGAGTGAAAGCTTATATTAAGGCTATTCAGTTTGTGCAGACCAGCCGCAGAACCGCAATGGCTATACTTATGACTTCCGCAGGTACAATGAAGAGCCGGGTTTTTCACTGTGATTTTGACCTCAACTCGGATATACTTCGTGTATTTTTCAGGGTAATTAACGAAAAACTTGTAGGACTGCCCGTTTCTGAAATTACACCGGCATTTATTCAGTCGCTCGCGGCTGACCTTGGCAATATGACTTTGCTTATGAGCGATGCGCTTTTGGCTGTACTTGATGTGGCGCAGGATTCGATGAGTGCTGATGTCTGCCTTGACGGTGAAATGAATTTACTTTACTATGATGAGTTTTCACACGGAGAAATAAAGCGTATCATAGATTTTTTGTCAAGACCTCAGGAACTAACGAGACTTTTAATGCAGCAGCCTAACGGTATGAAAGTCCTCATCGGGGAAGAAACAAACAGACCTGAATTAAGCGAGTCAAGCGTGGTTATTTCTCGATATGAAGTAGGCGGAAATGACGCGGGCGCTATTGCGATTATCGGACCTACAAGAATGAATTACGGTAAAATTATTTCAAATATTGAATATCTTTCCGATTCTGTCGGCAGAATGCTTACAGAATTAATGGAAATGGATTAGAAAGGGGTTATTTATCTTGGCGGATGAGAAAAAGTCACAAGTGGATAAGAAAAACATACAGGAGGAAAAGGCAAACGCCTGCTCCCACACAGATACAAAACAAAAACAGCCAAATAATGAGGGAAAAGCTGAAAATACTAATGCTGAAAATACAAAAAATGTAAAAAAGAAAGAAGATGCGGAGTCGAGCGAAGTAATGAAGAAAAAACTTAAGAAAACAGAAGAAGAACTTCAGAAGCAAAAAGATATTCTTTTAAGAACAGCTGCTGAATATGACAATTACCGCAAAAGAACCGAACGCGAAAAAACATCTATTTATACGGATGCCACAGCAGATACCATAGAGAAAATCCTTCCCGTTGCCGATAACCTTGAAAGGGCGTTAAGTCAAGAGGAATGTACTGTTGAAGACTTAAAAAAAGGCGTTGAAATGGTTAATAAACAGCTTGTAGATGCTCTTACAAAGCTTGGAGTTACCACAATGGGAGAGATAGGCGATGAGTTTAACCCTGAACTGCACAATGCGGTTTCACATATAGAAGACGAAAACACGGGCGAAAACACAATAAGCCAAGTTTTTCAAAAGGGTTATAAAATCGGCGATAAAATAATCAGACACGCAATGGTTCAGGTTGCAAATTAAAAAATAAGCATTAAAGCTTTTATATATATTTCTTAATTAACTTAAAACAAAAAATTTGGGAGGCAATATTATGGCAAAAACAATAGGAATTGACTTAGGTACTACAAATTCATGTGTTGCTGTTATTGAAGGCGGAGAACCGGTTGTTATAGCAAATGCAGAGGGAGCAAGAACTACACCATCAGTTGTTGCTTTTTCAAAAACAGGCGAGCGTATGGTCGGTCAAGTTGCAAAGCGCCAGGCTATCACCAACCCTGACCGTACTGTTACATCAATAAAAAGAGAAATGGGTACAGATTTTAAAGTAACCATTGATTCAAAGAGCTATACTCCTCAAGAAATTTCCGCAATGATACTTCAAAAGCTTAAAGCAGATGCAGAAGCATATCTTGGAAATAAAGTATCATCGGCAGTTATTACTGTTCCTGCTTACTTTACAGACGCACAGCGTCAGGCAACCAAAGACGCAGGTAAAATTGCGGGATTGGATGTAAAACGTATTATTAACGAACCGACTGCCGCGGCTCTTTCCTATGGAACCGATAAGGGCGGAGAGCAGAAAATTATGGTTTATGACCTCGGCGGCGGTACATTCGATGTATCCATTATAGAAATGGGCGACGGTGTCCAGGAAGTTCTTGCAACAGCTGGTAATAACCGCTTGGGCGGCGATGACTTCGATAACCGTGTAATGGATTGGATGGTTTCATCATTTAAGTCTGAAACAGGTATAGATTTAAGCGGCGACAAAATGGCTATGCAAAGACTTAAAGAAGCTGCTGAAAAAGCTAAAATCGAGCTTTCCGGCATGACTTCAAGTGCTATTAATCTTCCGTTTATCACAGCGGACGCAACAGGTCCGAAACACCTTGATTTAACTTTGAGCAGAGCAAAATTCAACGAACTTACAGCTGACCTTGTTGAAAAAACAATGGGACCTGTACGTCAAGCTCTGAATGATTCCGGTTTGAAGGTTGAAGAAATCAACAAAGTTCTCCTTGTCGGCGGTTCAACAAGAATTCCTGCAGTTCAGGAAGCTGTTAAGAACTTCACAGGCAAAGAACCGTTTAAGGGTATTAACCCCGATGAATGTGTTGCAATGGGTGCCGCATTGCAGGCAGGTGTTCTAGGCGGCGAAGTTGACGGACTGCTCCTTCTCGACGTTACCCCGCTTTCACTCGGTGTTGAAACCATGGGCGGAGTTATGACCAAGGTTATTGAGAGAAACACAACTATTCCTACAAAGAAGAGCCAAACTTTCTCAACTGCCGCAGATAACCAAACCCAGGTTCAGATTAATGTTTTACAAGGTGAACGTGAATTTGCTCGGGACAACAAACAGCTCGGACTGTTTACTCTTGACGGAATTGCTCCTGCTCCGCGCGGAATTCCTCAAATTGAAGTTACTTTCGATATCGACGCAAACGGTATTGTAAATGTATCCGCACAGGATAAGGGTACAGGTAAAGAGCAGAAGATTACAATTTCTTCAAGTACCAATATGAGCAAAGACGACATTGACAAGGCTGTTAAGGATGCAGAAAAATTTGCGGAAGAAGATAAGAAACACCGCGAAGAAATTGAGCAGAAGAACGAAGCCGAAAACCTTTGCTATGCGGTTGAAAAACTGTTAAAGGACAACGGCGATAAGATTGACGAAAATGATAAGACCGATTTAAGTGCTAAGGTTTCCGCACTTAAGGATTCGATTAAAGCAAATAATCTTGAAGATATTAAGGCTAAAAAGGATGAACTTCAAAAAGCAATGTATGCGGTAAGCGAAAAACTTTACAAGGCCGCAGGCCCGCAGCAGGGCGCACAACCTCAGGGCAATCCTGAACAGCCTCAGCAGGACGCAAACGGCAGCAATGTTTATGATGCCGAATACAAGGATGTTGATGACAAGGATAAAAAGTAATCACTGATACTTTTTATTAATGAATAATGATTAGTGAAAGATGAAAATAGTCGCCAGCCTTCAAATTTGGGGGCTGGCAATCATGGGTTGATAAGAAGATTTTGTTAAGTAATATGGGTAAAATGTATTTTGAAGTGTTTTCATCCTTCATATTCATTTTTCATTTACTATAGGAGTGATTTGTTTGGCTGAAAAAAGGGATTATTATGAGGTAATGGGCGTTCCTAAAAATGCAACGGACGCAGAGATAAAAAAAGCATATCGCAAACTTGCAAAAAAATATCATCCGGATTTAAACCCGGGCGACAAAACGGCAGAGGCTAAATTTAAAGAAGTAAATGAAGCATATGAAGTGCTTTCCGATAAGGATAAAAGAGCCCGCTACGACCAATTCGGCCACGCGGGAGTAGACCCGAACTTCGGCGGGGGCACAGGTGGAAGTCCGTTTACCGGCGATTTTGATTTCGGGGATATTTTCGACAGCTTTTTCGGCGGTGGTTTTGGCGGCTTTGGCAGACGAACCGCAAATCCGAACGCACCTCGACGCGGAAGCGACATCCAGGCTGTAGTTAATATAAGTTTTGAAGAAGCGGCTAAAGGATGTAAAAAGACTGTATCTTTTGAAAAAGTAGATACTTGTTCAGACTGCCGCGGAAGCGGCGCACAAAAAGGCACTTCTGCCAAAACCTGTCCAAACTGTAATGGTACGGGACAGGTACGCATAAGCCAGAGAACACCGTTTGGAATGGTTCAAACCAGCCGAACCTGCGACAGATGTCACGGAAACGGTAAAGTTATAGACAATCCGTGCAAAACCTGTGGAGGAACGGGAAAAGTACACAAACAGAAAACTATTGAAATTAATATTCCCGCGGGCATTGACAACGAACAAGTTTTAAATGTCAGCAATCAGGGGAACTCCGGTACTAATGGAGGACTAAGCGGTGATTTACACGTATTTGTAAATGTAAGACCGCATCCGATTTTTGAACGGAGGGGCAACGATGTTTGGTGTGAAGTTCCGATTACATTTACACAGGCGGCTCTCGGCGATGAAATTGTAGTACCAACGATTGATGGACGAGTAAGCTACCAAGTACGAGAAGGAACACAGCCCGGAGATGTGTTTAAGCTTAAGAGTAAGGGAATACCGAGGATAGGCGGACACGGCCGCGGCGACCAATTTGTACGTGTAACCATTGAAGTACCTAAAAATCTTACTGCAAAACAGAAAGAGATACTTAAGGAATTTGACAGCGTTGCAGAAGAGAAAAATTATCAAAAGAGAAAAACATTCGTCGACAGAATTAAAAGTATGTTTGGGGAATAAAAAAATCGGCTCATTTTCGTTAGAAAAGAGGGCCGATTTCTTTTACTGTAATTTTGGGAATATTTAATATAGAACCTCTGGAATTTACTGCTTTACCTATTGTGAAAAAACAGGATATTGGATACGGTAATAACATAAACAAATAAGTTTAGCCCGCCGAAATGGCGGGATTTTTTCTGCTTTAAAATATTTTTCGCTTAATTTGCTTTTTAAAGGCAATTTTACAGCTTAAAGTTCTGTGTATTGAGAAGAATATTAAATCATAAAATTAATTATCGGAGGTAGTAAATGTACAGGGCTAAAGGAATAGACGTTTCTCACCACCAGGGGAGAATCGATTTTAGAAAGGTCAAAAATTCGGGAATAGGTTTTGTAATGCTGCGCGCAGGATACGGATGGGAAAATCCCTCGGTGCAGACTGACAGAATGTTCAAAAATAATTATGAAAGCGCCAAAGCTGTGGGACTGCCGTGCGGTGCTTATCATTACAGCTATGCGAGAAATCCGCGTGAAGCTCAGCTTGAGGCGGATTTCTTTTTAAATATTGTAAAGGGCTGTAAATTTGAATACCCCATAGCTTTTGACATGGAGGATAAATCACAGTCGGGATTAAGCCGCAAAATGCTTACGGATACGGTAATTGCTTTTTGTGACAAAGTCGAAAAAGCAGGGTATTATGTGTGTTTATATACTAATCCCAACTGGATAAAAAATCACCTTGATATATGCAGGATTAAAAGGTTTGATATTTGGCTTGCAAGGTACAATATTTCACCAGGGTACAAAAATATAGGTATGTGGCAGTATTCAAACTGCGGAAAAATAAACGGAATTAATACACGTGTCGATTTGGATTTTGCATATAAAAACTACCCTTACATCATTAAGAAAAACGGGCTTAACGGCTTTAAAAGGGAATCGTGATGGAAATGCTTAATGAACAAATTTGTATTCAGCGTCAGAAAACGATTGACGAAAGGTGCCTGCGGGAACAGAAAGACCTTGAAAGAATTGAAAGAAAACAAGAGGAAGAAGAAAACCGCAGTGAAAAAATCGAAGACCTTAACATAAAAATGGGTGAGATTTTAAAAAATCACGAAGAAAAAATTTTAAGCCATGACAAAAGGATAGGAAAATTAGAGGAAGTTTCCGTCGAGCGGTATAATTCGATTATTAATTATGTGCTTTCGGGACTTATCGGTGCGGTTGTATCAACCGCAATGAATGTTATTTTAGGGGGCTGAAAAGTTTGGAGTATTTCGGGTTATTTTTACTTTCAATAATAGTCGAGGGAGTTATTACATATTTTAAAGAGTTCTTTATAAACGGAGAAATAAAATGGGAAATGGCCGCATCGGTTTTACTCGGAATTTTTGTTGCAGTTGCCTATGGGGTTGACCTTTTGGCGGATATGGGAATGCAGACAAACATTCCGTATGTGGGCAGCATACTTACGGGAATCCTCATCAGCCGCGGCAGCAACTATGTTTTTGACCTTGTAAAAAAGCTGACAGAGGCAAAGCAGGATTAAATAAAGAAGAGCCGTCGGAAAGACGGCTTTCTTTATGCCTAAAACTAATAAATAACAATACGAATCTTGAGGTATTGGAATTAAAATGTTATAATTAATTACCGACTAACATAAGGTTTACATAAATGCTGTATATGAAACAAATGATATTTTAAGTAAAGATGTGATTTGCATAAATACTGACAATTAAACTTTTAAATTCCTTTATTGTAAATAGAATTAAAGAAACATGGTTCTATATCGTGCTCTAAATTTTATAAAAGGAGTGCAGAATAACATGAAAAAACGGAAAACGGTAATTAGTGTAATACTTTGCACCTTAATTATCGGTGTATGCGGTGTTTACATTACTTCGAATAACAATACTGTTACCATTGGAGATGTTGTTGGCTCTAATTCCGAAGAATTCGCGAAGATTGAAATATACAAAACGGGAAAGTATAAAATTATTACCGACAAATCGGAAATTTCTGATTTATTGAATAAGTTGTCGGCAATCCAGTTAAAGAAATCACAAACTGACCCTAACATGGACGGAGGGACATATTCAGTTAAATTTTATCCATCTGACGGCAGCGGAAGTTTTACTTTATCAGATGGCGGAAATGGAAAGTTTTCAAAAGAGAAAAACTGTAATTTCCGGATTCCAGAAGGTTGGTGTCGTATAAAAAAGGGGACATCTTATGATACAGGGACTAAAACAATGAATTATTATTTCGATACAGTTTCGGGAACGGTACATAGTTTAAACCCGACAGCCACATAAATTAAACACATGGGGGTAGCTATGTTATTAATTTAAAAAATTTTTAGAGTAAATGGAGATTAAATAATTTGAATTTATTTATTGAGTGTTTTGTTGCCGGTGTAGGAGCCATTGTTTATGCAATCGGTTGGTATTTATCATCAATAAATCCCGCAATTCCATATATTTTATCTATCTTTTCTACACTGATGATTCATAACACTGCAGTAACAACTGTTATACACAATTATAAATCGCCTACACAAAAAGGCAAAATAACTGCTCGTAAAAATTTAATTTATTTATTCATTATGCTTATTGTGTATTGGATTTTAACTTATATTTTTATAAATTTAGGTATAATTAAAAAATAATAAATCTTCTTTTCAGCTAAAGTAAAAGGGTGTTTCGTGCTTTGCATGGAACGCCCTTTTTACACGGCAGTTTAAAAAAGCTCTTAATAGGATTTGACAATAATGCCAGGTGCAAGATTTGCATTAAATCCATGATGATTTAACATAACAAAAGCCGCCGAATTTCGGCGGCTTAATTATTATAGGTAATGTTTAGTGCTTTGATTTATTATTCGTTTCTTCCACAGCATTTTTTATATTTCTTGCCGCTTCCGCATGGGCAGGGGTCATTGCGTCCCGGCTTTTTACCTTTGCGTATAGTGCAGGGTTTGTCTGTGGCGTCTGCACTGGTTGAAGTAGGAGTTGCAACTTGTTCACGTTTAGGCTCTTCCTGTGAACGGACTTGAACAGTAAGCATCATTCTTGCTGTATTTTCGCGCATTGTAGCAATCATTTCGTCGAACATATCGAAACCCTCGATACGGTACTCAACAACAGGGTCATGCTGACCGTAAGCACGCAGGCGAATACCTTTTTGGAGTTCTTCCATTGCGTCGATATGGTCCATCCATTCGGAGTCGACGTTTTTAAGAAGTACAACGCGTTCAAGCTCGCGGGTGATGTCTTCGCCGAATGCCGCCTCACGTTTTTCGTAAAGCTCCTTGGCTTTTTCAAACAACTGGTTCTTTAAATACTCAGGCTCAAGGTTTTCAAGCTCTTCCTTGGAATAGTTAAAATCCTGTGCGGTTAAAAGCCAACCCATATAGTGGTCGCGCAGACCTTTGTAGTTCCAATCGTCACGGGTATCGGTTTCGGGGAGGTACTGTTTAATCTGTGTTTCAATAGCCTGCTCAATCATCTTCATGATTTGAGGTTTAATATTTTCACCGTTCAATACCTGGTCGCGCTGAGTATAAATAATTTCACGCTGACGGTTCATAACATCATCAAACTGGAGAACGCTCTTACGAATTGCAAAGTTGCGTCC
>ENA-UOOM01003354-UOOM01003354.1-fermentation-metagenome-genome-assembly--contig:-NODE-3354-length-11739-cov-15.430931_pt1 | contig 11739 bp, 10 predicted proteins | sample MGYA00245781_ERZ724031 | MGnify/ENA primary metagenome ERZ724031 (study PRJEB28704, sample SAMN03018317) | fermentation metagenome | biome: anthropogenic terrestrial biome; feature: soil... | reverse complement strand
TAAAAATGATAAATGAATCGGAATAGTTCATACTTATTGTGTTTGGGCTCCAATTCGGGTGAGTTTCACCTAAATATTCCTTAAATTCCTCCCGAATCTTATCAATTTCTTGATGATGAGCAGTAGCATTGTCCATTTTTTATTCTCCTTAAAATATTAGTTATTCAACATTATTTTTAATTTGTAAATCTTGAATCATTTGAATTTCTTCTTTCATTCTTCTTCATATTCTTCATCAAAACACATAAACCAATAGCTTTATCGTGTCAGTATCGCTTATTGCAGACTTTGTGTATATTATAGAATCATTTTCTATATAGTAGGCCTTAATCCTATCAAAATCTTTATTCTTATCATAGATTCTATAAATCATTAGTACATAAGATTTTTGAACTTTATTTTTTTCACAAACTAATTTATTTAAAATTTCTATATCATCAATACTATTTACATATTGAATCCCTATTACGTTTAGTGGATTATAGTATTCTTCTGTATTACAAAATAACTTATCTATTCTTTCTAAGTTCTTTGATGAATTGCTTTCTCTTTCTAAATGCAATACTAATTGACTAAAGTTCTCCTTACTTACATTTGAATCAGATTTCCACCACGACAAATCCATTGGTCTCGAACGACGATTCTCTAAATTTGGTTTTGAATCTTCAACAAATGAAAAGTAACCAAGAACTTCTCCAATATTTGCAAAATAATCAATCTCTCTTTTAGTAAACATTGAAGTATTTGTTGCTTGAAATAAATTCATCCTACGATAATTTCTTACATATCCTTCGAATAAGTTCATCAAATCAAATTGTTTTTCTGACAACTTGAATCCTCCTTACTATTCATTTCATAATAATGTTTATTTAACTCTTACCTTTTCATCTTTAATTAAATCATTAAAGTCATCAACAGTAAAACCTTTTTTATTAGTGTAATCTGTAATATAAAATCCTAATTTTCTTATTTTATTTCTAATTCTTTTTTGTTCATTAGTTGTTGAATTAACTTTCTTAATTAACAGCTCTCTAATAATATTTACTTCGTGCTTTGTAAATATATTTTTACCTTTCATAGGATAGTTCCTCCATTATTTCTTTCTTAAAAATTTTAACTTACATAACAATATGCCCTTTTCTTGGCAGGTTTCATCAGCGTATAGCGGTGTCAGGCACCACGGACTTAATAAATTTTTATAAAGATATTTGTTCCTGTCAATCTGTTTTTATCAATCCTTTCCACATATTGTTTTCATAAATGGTATCTGGACAGCTTTTAGTTGGATTTATAGGTACCGTAGACTATTTATTAATTTAAGGTAATTCCTCTATCATTTCATCTTCTGAAAAACCACCATCAAGTCCTTCTGCTTTACAATAATTGCTAACAATCTCTTGATAAATCCAAAGCAGTAGCTATACTTCGATATTTAATACCTATTCTTCTCAATTCTATAATATTTTCTTTTTGTTCATCATTCATTCATATTACCTATTACCTCTAATTCTTTGATTGATATATAGTAATGTTCTAAAATTAAAATTAAGTCGAGTCAATATAACTATTTTCATTGAAATTCAATTCTTCCTTTTAATACTTCTGGTATATGTTTAGAAGTAATTTCATACTCAATATATTCAGGAATATTTCTAAACATAATTATAGAAGGAAAAGCCATTGAGGTATTGTGTTTCAAATATCCAATGTGAAAAACCATAATATCTTTCTCTTCGTTTTTGAAAATCTTATAATTAAAAGTATTTTCCATCGATTCCTTGTATTTTCGCTTATCCCTCATATATTTCTCTGAAGCACTCATCCTAATAAGTGGGTCAATATTTAATACATAAGGGTCAAAGGATGTTGAGACTGAATAATATCCGTATTTTTCAACTCTTTCAGTTTCTTTAATTAAAAACATGAAATCTATAAATTTCATATCTTGTAGTTCTTCAATAATATTCATACCTGGATATGGTAAATCAAAATGATTTATAATATATCCTTTTGGAATCAATAACTTCACATCAATATCTTCATCAAAAGAATTACCAATGTTTGAAATTGCACATGTTGCAAAATCGATCTTATCTATATGAGAAAAATAATTGATATATTCATTATAAGATATAACATCCCAATACAAATCTTTTATCAAATTATAGCGTTCTTTCTCTTTCTCAGTTCCCTCATATAAAGTACCTCCGCCACCCAAAACTGATGTAATTGTTGAAATCCGCTTTTTTAAATCTCCAACATTCCAAAAATCACAATCAATTGCAATATTATTTTTAATACTTTAATTTATTATAGTCTCTTTCCAATAATCATGAATTTCTGCATCTTCAATTGAACCTATTGGAAATTTAGAGTTTTTCATAATTATTTTCATATTCAGATTTTTTATAAAGTCAGGAGTGTCCTTAATTATCTCATTGCTTTCTTTTGGAGCAACTGGTGTTCTTGACGGAAATTTATTGCTTTGAATAACATGTATTTTGCTAACAATAGCTTCATTTTTGTCTTTTACAAATTTACTGTCACATAAATTACTATGTGCTAAACAGAGCCATTTTTCAGACATTGAATTTGCATCTCTTATTTGATGAACTGGTTTGATACCTTCACTGATTGGTGCTTTATTCCCTGAAATTAATGGTAGAAAATACATAGCTAAATGATTTGTAAACTCACGTTGAAATTCATTCTTATCTTTTATTACTACGTAGATACCTTTATCTTTGTATCTGTCTTTAAAATCTATTATCTTTTTATACTGATCAATATCCACTTGTGAAGGGTTAATGGAAAAATCCAAAAAATACATAAATACTTGTTTCTCTGCTAATAACATTTCCTCTATTTCTTCTTCTGTTCCTGAGTCATATTTGTCAGTAGATGTACCAAATCTTGTCCAAAAGATAGCAACGGCAGCATCGCAATCTCTTACAAATTGTTTATTTAGTAATTCTTGTGGTTTATCACCAGATTGGGGATAACTATCAGTTGTCCAATGCTTTGTAACTACTTCAACATTATTTATTGAACCAAATATTCTGTTAAAGTTATCCACGCTATCTTTTATTACATCTAAGTACTCTATTACATCTCCTGGACATGATATTAATAAATCATAAGCTGTTATCCCTTCTCTAGGCATATATAAGTACCTCCTCTTTGTAGTCTACAATAACCATTGTATCATTGCTTTTTTACTTCGTTATTTGGATAGCTATTATTAATCATTTTCATAATATCCTTATTTAACATTTTAAACTCACCTTCCATTAGCAACCTTCTTAGTCTTCCTATTTCTTCACCAAAATAAATCCACTGTCCACATAACTGTTCATTGTCTAATTTTCCAATATATTTTGTTAGTACTTTACTTTAAACTCACCGGATTAAGTTTCAACACCCATAAATTCACACCATTCATCGTAAATTAAACGAAGGTCAGAATCAAGATAAGTAAGTGCCTTTTCTTTTATATCCTCCGGAACTCCATAATATGCTTCTGCAATAGAACCTGTAATTGCTGCTAAAGTATCACTGTCTCCACCAACTGAAACAGCTGTTCTGATAGCATCTTCAAATGATGTAGAATCAAGGAAAGCCACAATTGCTTGTGGTACAGTTTCTTGGCATGTTTCGTTAAATTTATATGTATCTCTTATTTCATCAATTGTGTAGTCTAAATTATAATAGTTTTTATTTATCTTATGGAATATTTCTTCTTTAGAAAATCCACGTTTAGCCATGAATATTGCAACTGTTGTAGCTTCAGCACCTTTTATTCCTTCAGTGTGATTATGTGTTATGGATGTTACTATTTCAGATAAGTCACGTGCTTCATAATCTGTTTTTGCAATATATCCTACCGGACTTATACGCATAGCAGCTCCATTTCCAAAGCTGTTATATGGCTCAGGATTATCACTGAAAACCCAACGTCCAAACATTCCACCATAGCCGCAATATGGGTATTTACGTCCAATTTCCTGCATGTATTTAATCGTCATAGTTTCAAGCAAAGTATAATAATCATCTTTATTTCCATGTTCACTTAGCAAAGGTTTGATCGTTTTCTCTGTTTCCATAATAGCTTTAGCTACTGCAATGGTCATAATGCTGTCATCTGTTACTTCACATTCATCAGTGAAAAGTTCAAAATCTTTACTTCTGTGATTATTAAATTCAAATCGAGAACCTATAATATCACCTATAATCGCTCCTATCAACTAACTCACCTTCTTTCTAAGTCTCAAAAATAGTATATAGTAAAATCTCTAAGGTTATGTCACTATAATAGCGACATATCCCTTCCCTATATTTAGCTAATGAATGCTACGCTTTACAACGCATAATCTTGTCTTATCCTTTTGGATATCCTTCATATCTGTCAAGCTTTGCTTCATCTTGGGCAGATATTTCCCATAGTAATATAGGAGTTTTCTTCCCTTTTTTCATTTCAATATTGGCGTAAAAAGGCATGTTTAATTCCCAGTTTTCTAAGTATGTCTTGCCTATAATTTTTGCATCCGGGCAACGGCATTCCATTTGTTTTTTATTCATATTGCTGCCATACGCTATATATAGTCTTTTTTTAGTTGTCAAACTATTAGTTAACTCTTCCCAATCATTCCTATAATTTTCTCCCCACGGTCCAAAAGTTCTGCCATAGTATAGGTTTGAATCATAACTATGCAAAATATTGTGAAAATCATATTATGAAATAGCGGGCAAGTTTCTCTTGCTTTTCTAAAAAATCGGAAAGTCTTCCTTTCTTAAATATTCTCAAGCTGTCAATAAGAGTTTTATCAGCATCAAATCCATGACCTGTAAGTCGAGTTTTTACTGTATAATTCAACCCTTTAATCAGTCTGTCTTTTAGGTCTTCATTGCCTTTACATAAACACATTTTATCAATTAACGAAAATGTAATTGTCTAATAAGCATTAGATAAAATCTGAGTTGGTTCTAACAATAAATTCAATGCATCTATTGCATAAAATCTTTTCATTTTATCGTGACAGTATTGATTGTAGTAATTTCTTAAACAATTATAACAACTTGTATCTTGTTTTTCCCCTCCACAACTGCATTCTAAAACTACCTCTAACGCTTTTTCTAAAGATAATTTAAAGTATTCCTCATCCATTAACCTTTTAACATGTCCGGCTCCACCGGGTACAGTATCGAAAAGTACTAGTGATTTACTCAAATTGTTCTTTACGTAGAGAGTTCCATCAATATCGCTTCTATCTATCTCCAATGCAATAGACATTCCTTCAATAATACTGTACATTAGTGATTCCCAAAACCCGTCTTCATTGGACAATTCTATGAACACATCTCCAAAATCAATTTCAACTATATCTGTTTCGAAGTTATATCCTAAGGCTAATTTGTCAACTCTACCCTTACATTCTTTATCATATGTATTATTATGTTTCTTAGGAATTCCGTCTGCATTTCCATAACCACATATTTTGCATATATAAAAGTCTTGTCCTTTACCATTATTTATTACCGAAAGTTCTCCATGATTCTGACTAGTTAATTTAACTATATTAGAGCTTATTTGTATTTCCTTTTCTTCAACCTTATTTCCAACACCTGAAAAATGCTTTCTGCTTGAATATGTTTTTTCCGGTCTTGCTGAACCCGGTAACTCTACATTTCCATCTGTAATAAAACCAAATTCAGGCATAATAAATGTACCCTTCTTTATTTTGTGGTTCCCGCATACTGGACATATCTTATCAATTTCTGTTTTCTCTGTTTCAATATCAAGCACTTTATTGAAATAACCGCAACTGCAACTGCTATACTTAAATCTCATTAATTCTTTGTTTTTAACCTTTTTTACATATCTACTTGTCCACAACTTCCCGTTTGCTACAACTTGACTTCCGGGTGCATACTCAGATATTGCAATTTGTAAATCCCTGCTTAAATCTATATTCAATGCTTCGTCAATGTGATTATTCACTTCTAAGTTGACTACATCAACTGGAAATCCATACTTTGGAAGAAGATTTTTTTGTGATAGAAAATTTATAAGTGGCCTGTTTAATATTGTATTGATAACTTTTTTAATATCTCCTGCTCTCCAGAAGTTTTCATCTTGAATTGCTTGTTGTTTTGCATTTTCTAAATTTGTTAAATCATATTCAAGCTCATTTACAACTTTAGTCATAACACCATTTTCGCCATATAAGTCATCTACCCATGCCCATTCTTCTACACTTAGCTCATGATGCAACTCCTTAGGTATAACTTCTCTAATCAGATTCAATAAAGGCTGTGGTTTTGCAGATAAATATTCATAAAATAATTCAGGTCCATTGATACTTTCGTTTTTAAAGAAACATTCTACATTTTTAAAATAATCTCTATATATACGCCAAAAACCTGCAAGAGCACATGCATACAAATGCCGTCTGGCTATTTTAGCATTTGCAACTTCAAAATATGGGGGTTTCACTACACCGCTAATCATTTTATATGGGTTTGAAAAACTGTTAAAATCATGGGAAGCAAGTCTTGCATAGGATAATGCGTAGGCTGTCGAATCCAATCTTCTACCTGCTCTGCCCGCTCTTTGTGCATAATTTGCAGGTGTAGGAGGAATATTTTTCATAAATACAGTTTCTAGTCTGCCAACGTCAACTCCCAGTTCAAATGTAGTTGAACAACTAAGTACGTTTATATCTCCATTTATAAATCTATTTTGAATTTCTGCTGCATATTCTGTCGTTAGTTGAGCTGTATGCTCACTAACCTTCATTTTTTCAAGTTTGCTGTTTTGATATATTTTCCTGTAGTGGTTATCCTTTACTAATTCATTTAAGTTAATTTCTTCAAGTTCTCCATTACATCTATAAGACGGACATATATTATTTATATTTATTGAGCTAATTTTATAACAACTATTGCACTGATAGTATTTTTGATTATCCCCGGTAACTACTTTATAGATTTTAGGATCAACTTTGAATATCTTTCCACATAGTTTCAAGTTTTCTGTCTTCATATACGAATATAAGGGACTTCTTACATCAGCAAAGAGATCAAAAATATTGTTTAAAATATTAATTATTTCACCTTTGGTCTTATTAACTCCTTTTGCTATTAATATTTTGCTCAGATAATCAATTCGGGTATTAGAATAAGAATCATTTTTTGGTACCCAAGATTTTATGGAATATCCTTTTACACCTATTTTTTCACCATCAGGGCTAATTCTTAATATACCTCCCTGCTGATTAACAGGGCTGAAGTATTCATCAATTGGTTTAACATTTTCAGGATATTCTATTGCCCTGTTGAGTCTAAATTGATCAAGTAGAAATCTATAGAATTCCATTGTTTCTTCTTCTGTAAATTTCAATTCTTTAAATAAGGGAATCATTAACAATTTATTTCTTAATGAATCTAAATTTGGAACAAACATCATAAATCCTAAGTTTTCTAATGAATTACTACCTCTATTCCCTATAAATTCTCTTATTACCCATTTCCAAACTTCTTTATTCAGTTCTTCAACTGAATATTCTAAAAATAGATTATTATGATTTATAAACTGTATTATTCTGTTGCAATAGTCACTTAAATTCCATTTATTATTAATACATTCATCTTTGTTATTTTCAATCGTATCGTTCATAATTTTCTTGATTAATATATCTCTGTAACTATTATTGAGATATGGTGCAAAATAAGCCGCGTTTTGTCTGCTGTCAGAAAAAATCAACAACTGCTTTTTTACTTCTTTAGTTTCTTGTTCTAAGAAATCAAACAATCCCCCGGATTTATTTGTTTTATGGGTATCATTCTTTTTATTGGTATTTGGAATTTCGCCATATAGTGATGTTGCTAATACACTTGATACAGCATCCTCTGATAAGAAAAATCTTCTAAGAATGCCTCCCTTTGTATTGACACCTCCACATATACTGCATTTGCTGGCTTTCCCTTCTTTGCTGTTGTTTTTTAATACTCTTACATACCTTGGGTTACTGCAATTACATGGTAACCGGCCGCCATCTTCATTGATGCCACCGCAATGTATACATAATTTATATGTTGAAAATCCGTCATTTTTCAAATCTACAGATTCAAAAATATCATCTTCATTTTCAACGTCAATATAATTATGATCCATATATTTCATAAAAGAATAAAATTCCAAACCATTGGTATCATCATAATATTTATTATTGCTCTCAACTAAATAACTATAGCCATTGTTTTCATTAAATACCGTTTCCCCCACTATATAAAGAGAATGACATTTTGTACATGATGCTATTTCGAAAGCTTTGTATTCTTCATCATTAACTGTTACATTATTCATTCTGTCAAGAAAAATCTTAGGTTTTTCAGTAAAAATTATAAATGAACCTTCCAAAGCTTTAATAATAAAATGATATCTGGCTGGTATAAGCGGGGTATCAGCTTCACTCTTTCTTAAAATATTACATAAATCAATTAATGCAGCTATATAACTAAGATTATTGGAATCATCATTAAAAATATCTTCTGCTAATTCATCTAATTGTATGGGGCCTTTTGCTAATATTTCAATAGCATTATTTATCCTTTCATCTTCTCTGAAAATATTGAATAGCTTAGTTTTTATTTCGCAGTCATTATTAAGCTCCCTATTTATTATATCAATCGGTACATTACAATCTTTCATCAGTAGGAAAATATCTTCATCTGAATCGTCTGATAAGTATTCCGATGTTTTTGAATATATTTTAGGATCCGGTAAACCCCAAGAACCCACTCTTTTTAATGTTTCTTTTGAGGCTCCTACAACATCTGATGATGTAAATTCTTCACCAAAAAGCTTCCTTCCAAATTCAGCTACTTGTGGATAATCTTCAGTCCCATTGCCTAGTGATGCACTTGTCATAATACACGTTAGATCTCCTCTTTTTAAACCGATAGTACTTTTTAATCTTGAAATTAACATTGACATTTCAATACCCTTAGCACCTGTATATGTATGAGCTTCATCTATAACTATATATTTCCAATCGTTTGAAAATTCTCCTTGGAAAAAAACATTATCATCAGGCCTCAACATAAGATACTCTAACATTGCATAGTTAGTTAGAAGAATATGTGGTGGTGATTTTTTCATTTGTTCCCGAGATATTAATTCATTTATCATCGGTTCCTCTTGATGCATTCTCTTAAATTTATCATAGGCATGATTATATTTTTCTTCAGTTTCTCCTGTATATATTCCAAAGGTTATTTTAGGTTCATTTATTAACAATTCTCTTAACCTCTTCATTTGGTCATTTGCTAAAGCATTCATCGGGTACAACAATAATGCTCTAACACCGGGAGTGATCATATTATTGCCTTTTTCTTCTAATAATTGATTTATAATCGGTATTATAAAGGTTTCTGTCTTTCCACTGCCGGTTCCTGTAGCCACTACGGCATTTCTTTTGTCTCTAACAATTTTTACTATGGCTTCTTCTTGATGCTTATAAAGACTTCTGCTCAGTGGTAACACATTAGAATTGAAAGTTCTGAATTCCTCTGATAATACTCCATCATTGATTAAATTTAATATACTTTTGCCGGATTTAAATGGTGGAGTGGCCTCAATTATTGGTCCTTTTGAAAATTTTCCTCGCTCTATAAGTATATTTTTTATTTGATTGTTTAGATTTTCATCATCAATTTTTAATGTTGTTGTTACATAGCTAGTAAATCTATTAAATATTGATTTTGAAGTCTTTACAGGATCCAAACCCATTTCTATTCCTCCTTAACTACATAACTTATATCATCAATTGGTCCCATTATTTCCTTATCCCTTCTATTCTCCCAAAATATATCCCCTGTTTCTGGATGATATTGAACACCATCTCTTTCTAAATCTAATAAAAACGGCAGAGTTTTATTGTCTACATTTAAATAAAAAAGAACCTTTGTGCTTTTATCTCCAATAATTGCTCGTCCCATATAGAGTTCCTCATCTGCAAAATTAATAGGATCAGTCTTTTCTATATGTTCAATTTTAAATGGAATTTTAAACTTATTAGACTTGCCTTTATAGTTGAATCCTGTAGCTAATATTCCATACTTTTTAATTAAATTTAGATTACTAATTTTGGAAGTTAGCTTTAGATAATATTCTCCCGCAATAATCTCATTTATTGATTTTCCAAAGATATCATTAATCTTTTCATAATATCCCATCTTAATATTAAGATTTAATGATTTTATATCCTTCTTCTTTACATAAATTATCATTTGCTCATCTCTTAACTTTTTCTCAAAAATCATGATATCATCATTATATACTTTTAAGAATTTTTCAGATTGGAAATCAAAATTGCAATTATATTTTAATTCTATAATATACTCATCATCTTCTTCTTTTGAATAGCATGTAATACCATATACTTCCCACTGCCTAAATACATTAATAACACTTTTTGGTTCTACATTTCTGTTATTAGCTACCCAGTGGTATGCTAAACTATTTTTGTTATCAGTAAACTTTAATATATCATAATACGCATATAAGTTTGCTGAAGCTTTCTTGCCTTTTAAATGCAATCTTGATTCGAAATTTTTTTCACTGTCGTAAAGATATATTGTCTTTGGAATATTACTATTAAATTCCCATGTTATATATAAGTTTTTTAAAATATCGAGCTGACTTGCTAATAAGTTTTCCGGAACATTTACAATATTGCCTTCACTGTCCCTAAAAATAGTTTTTGCTGTGGGTACTTCTACTTTAAATTGTTTCCAACCAACCCTATCATAGAAAATTTTGAATACCTCTCCTGCTTCATTAATTAATGGGATAGAAAATTCCTTAGCGTCCACTACCTTACCTTCATATTTAATTCTTGTGCCTGGAGGGTTTTTAATTAATAATCTTTGATTTCTATAACTAAATTTATTTTTTGTTACATTCCAAAACTCCTCACTAAAAACTACATTGTTATTTTTATTTATCAATAAAATCTTTAATTTTGATATCTGTACTTTTTGGTTTTTCGCTATAAATTTATTTAAATTAAAAGTTAGTCTTAAATCTTCTTTTACAGCAAATTTATTATCATGTATCAAGTCATTTACTGTACAATTTGAGATTAAACTACCATCCATATAAACTTTTAGTGTATTTTCATTAGGATTTATGTCACGTAAACTAATCAAAAGATTAGGCAGATCTCCAGTTGATATTTTTATATCTTCAATAGTTACTCCTTCAACTATATTTTTACCTACTAAATATGCATTAGAAAAGTTGCTGCCAATATATTCAATTGTTGTATTGTTTGATGACTTAAATATCGCCTTTTCTTCATTCAACTGAATCTCATATACATTGTATCCCTCTATACCTGAAGGATAAATATCTAATATGCTTTCAAAATCTGAACTCCATTCATTGTTGCATACTACATAATATAATCCGTTCATCAGCTTATTACCTGTTAAAAGTTTTCCGCTGTCATTAAATATCATTATTGAATCAACATCTATAATATAAGCTTCTCTGAGATTAAAATATTCAAATGTGAAAACTAATTCTTCACATTTTCGAATAGGTATACTAATTTCATTTATATGTATTCCATTTACGTCTACAAACGTTTGTGTATCAATGTTGATCTTATAGTTATCTTGTAAGCGTCAAATACACCTATCCTAAATAGTACTTTTATAATATTTTTTTTTTAG
>ENA-UOOM01003353-UOOM01003353.1-fermentation-metagenome-genome-assembly--contig:-NODE-3353-length-11751-cov-2.755557_pt1 | contig 11751 bp, 13 predicted proteins | sample MGYA00245781_ERZ724031 | MGnify/ENA primary metagenome ERZ724031 (study PRJEB28704, sample SAMN03018317) | fermentation metagenome | biome: anthropogenic terrestrial biome; feature: soil; material... | reverse complement strand
TTAATATACAGGATGATATTGATGCGAGGATTATGGAGTTAATAGACCAGTATGGCGCCGGCGCTGATGGGAAATCGGCCTACGAAATAGCGGTAGAAAACGGTTTTGTAGGCAGTGAAATGGACTGGCTCAATTCTCTTATCGGTGAACAGGGGCCACAGGGGGAGCAGGGGCTTTCCGGTGATGATGGACAAGATGGAGTCAACGGCCTCTCTGCTTACGAGTTGGCAGTTTTAAATGGTTTTGAAGGGACAGAGCAGGACTGGCTCGATTCCTTACATGGCGGAGCCCCAGGTCCTCAAGGTGAGCCAGGAGAAGATGGGAACTCTGCCTATGAAGTGGCGGTGGAGAACGGTTTTACAGGCACATTGTCAGAGTGGCTCGATTCTCTCGTGGGGGAAGGTGTTCCTACGGGTGGTTCAGCAGGTCAGGCCCTGGTTAAAGCTTCTGGTGACGATTACGATACCACTTGGGCGGATGTGCTAACAAATGAAGACCTTCAGGAAATTAACGAAAAGAATGATGAACAGGATGGCCGAATTGGAAGCATAGAAAACTGGCAGGATTCTGTCAATAGCAGAATGGATCAGTTTGAGGATAGGCTTTCCGATCTTGAAGATCCTCAGTTCATTTTGGGTCTTAACCTCAGGTTGACTGATACAAAACGTACAACTTTGGAGGCCTTTGGGGATTACTCTGTAACTCGCGGTGAAGTTGATCGTTATGGGTTGCGCCTTACCTTCAAGCTTGGAAAAAGCTATGAAGAGAAGCTCATTGAAAACCTTCAAGCTGAGGTAGAAGAACTGAAAGCCTTGCTGAGTAAAAAAGAATAATAGAATAAAGGCTCACGGTAAAAGGGCCCCTTATAAGGGGCCCTTTTTGTAGACTTAATTTTTATATTCCATTTCCAGCTTTAAGAGAAAGGATTTTATGTGGAGTCCTCCTCCATACCCAACAAGTTTGCCATTAGCACCGATAACGCGGTGGCAGGGGATAAAAATAGGAATGGGGTTACGATTGTTGGCAAGACCGACTGCCCGTGAGGCCTTTTTGTTTCCGATACTTTCAGCTATTTCCTTATAGCTTCGTGTTTCACCGTAGGGTATGGCACATAAACTTTTCCACACACGAATCATAAATTCAGTGCCGACTGGTGCAAGGGGGAGAGTAAATTCTTTTCGTTTCCCCTCCATATATTCCTTAAGTTGTTTTCCAGCCTCTTTAAGAATATCTTTACTTTGAAAGCAGAGGTGGGTTATTACATCGTTTTCTTCAGCTATGGCTATTTCTCCTATAGGGGTTTGGTAAAAAAACAGATGTCTCATTTTTAAAATCACTCCTCTTGGTGAGGGTTTTGTTCCCTTTTCATATTATCAGAAAGATCATATTTTTACTTGAGTTCAGTGACATCTCCAGTGGCTTTATGGGGAGGCAAATTTGTTTAATTGACAATCCATTGTTTTTTTGTTGTTATGGATAGTATCAAAGGAAAAGGGAGAGTGTTTTATGAATAGTTTTATTGATTTGTCCATGCCAGTCATTAAAAGTGTAGCTTTGGCTATTTTAGCGGTGTTAATTGGATTAAAGGTTATTCATTGGATTACCAAAACAGTAGAAAAGATTATTGAAAGATCATCTCTTGATAAGACTTTGAAGCCATTTATTGTTTCTCTTGTCAATGCCTTATTGAAGGTTCTTTTGGTCATATCAATTATTAGTATTCTTGGAATAGATACCACATCCTTTGTAGCTGTTATTGCGGCAGCAGGTTTTGCCGTAGGTTTGGCTTTTCAGGGCTCTTTGTCTAATTTTGCGGGAGGAGTATTGCTTTTGGCCTTGAGGCCTTTTAAGGTGGGGGACTATATAGAAGCAAGCGGATTCAGTGGAACTGTCCAGGCTATACAGATTCTCTATACAGAACTTGTCACCGTTGATAATAAGGTGATTTTCATTCCCAACGGAAGCCTTTCAAATGCCAGCATCGTAAACTACTCTGTTAAGAGCACTCGCCGTGTGGATTTCAAGTTTGGCGTCGGGCATAAGGCGGATTCTCATAAGGTTATTGAGGTGTTGCAGGGAGTTGTGGGGAACCACGCGTTAATTTTAAAAGAGCCAGAAACCTTTGTGAGAATGTCAGAGCATGGGGAAAGCGCGATTTTCTTCACGGTCCGAGTTTGGGTAAACGCCCAGGATTACTGGACCGTCTATTTCGATATCATTGAAACAGTGAAGAGACGTTTTGATGAGGAGAGCATATCAATACCATATCCTCAAATGGACGTGCATTTAAAGCAGCAGTAAGTTATTGATTTCGGCCAAGAGAAGCTTCACCTTTGTCTCCCACCAGCTTGGGACGTAGCTTTAGTGGTGTTGCAAGGAGCAGATACAGCAGAGATAGGAAAAATATTTTATTTCGTTATAAATCTTATTTATTATCTATATTTATCGAATAGCTCAAGTGATATAATCCTTTTTATGTTTTGGAAAGGAGGTTTGTCACGATGAGCAAGGCGCAAGAAATTATCGATAAAATAGAAAAAACTGCGAAAGATCCAAACGTTTCCAATGCTGTCATTGACGGATTGCTCAATGAAATGGTGTCTCTTCTCAATAAGGAGCCTGAGGCATGGGATCTGTGCACAGACAGGGTTCGTTTTTTGCTGAATGAACGTTTCTGCTATACAGGCCCCTCTTCTTACGGATCATATCGTTAAATTCAAGCCCCCCTTGGGGGGCTTATTCTTTTTGCCAACGTCGACTTTCATCTCAAGGCACATGCTTTGAGAGCTAAAAAAGACCCAGCAAGCACGAGAATCCCCCCCAGATATTGAAGAATGGTCAGGTACTCCTTAAAGATTAATAGAGATAAAACTACAGTTACAAGGGGTTCTGCCATGCTGAGAATGGCCGCTATTGACGGGGTTGTTAGTTTCACCCCAAGAAAAAACGCGAGGAAACCAGAAAGGGAAACAAGAGAAATAATGCAAAATAGCAGCCATGTAGAAGTAGTGTGAGGAAGAATAAGATTATGAGTTGCTTTTCCTACTATAAAAAAAGACACGGCTGAAAAGAAACAGACAAAGGCAACAACTACTTGATATGGTGTCTTTTTCATGAGAGAGTTTCCATAAAGGATATAGGATGTGTAAGAAAGAGCAGCAAAACCTGCTAAAAGAACACCTTTCATACTAACCGAAGCGTCAATCTTTCCAGAAAGAAATATAAGACCCACAGTAGAAAGCGTAATAGAAAGAATAATCTTTGTTGTAAGAGGTTCTTTATTGACATACAAGGATCCAATAGCAACAAGAGCTGGATAAGAGTAAAAAATAAGCGCTGCCATGGATGCCGGGATATACTGAAAACTAGAGAAGTAGCTAAAACTTGTGAGAGTGAAAAGAATACCGCCAAGTACAAAAAGCTGTAAAAAGTTCTTCTTGCCCACCATTACTACCTGATGGCCCTTCTGAAAATAAAGCAGGCAGAAAAGAGCAATTGATGCGATGATAAATCGCATGAAGTGAAAAGTCATGACGGTAATGCCTTTTTTATAGGCAGATACTGCTAAAATAGGGATAAAGCCAAACAAAAAAGCTGATAAAAGTGCCGCTGCTGCCCCCTTATAATGATCAGGCAATTTCGATTGTTGAGTATTTGTGGCATTATTCATCTCATCAGCCTCTTATCTTCCATAATATTTTTAGAATATACAAATTTGATAAAATAAACAAGTTTAATTTACATTGATTTTTTCAGTGTTAAAATTTGTTTGAAGAAGGTGGTGGAGAGATGAGTACACTGCATAGCGACCAGATAAGGGAATTTTGTAAATTTTCCTCCCAGTTAACCCGAGAAAATGTAGAAAGATTAGATATGGTTGATCAGGATGACATTGTTTCTTCCATGGTTGTTATTATGTCATTAGTTAAAGGGGTTAGACCATCTGATATGGTGATCCGTCCCTACAGATCAGGAGAGCTTGGGATTATAGCTCATCGCCATTGTGTGATCTATAGGAATGAATATGGTTTCGATGACACCTTTGAGAGCTACCTACTTGATGGCATGTCAAAGTTTCTCTGTGACTGCGGCAAAAAGGGCAACGTTTGGGTTGTGGATTACTGGGGCCATGTAATGGGTTCCATTGCTATAGTGGAAACAGAAGCCGATGCAGCTCAGCTTCGTTGGTTTTATCTTGAACCTGTTTGTCGCGGTCTGGGTATTGGAAGGACACTTATGGAAGCAGCCCTTGATTATTGTACAGGGCGGGGATTGAAAAGGGTGTTTTTATGGACGGTCAAAGAGTTGGAAGATGCTCGCCACCTTTACGAAAAATTTGATTTTACTCTGACTGAAACAAAAGAACATTCTTTATGGGGGCAGGATATTGTTGAAGAACGATGGGATTTAGAACTCTCTTCTTAAAAATATTTTTTAAATGAGAGAGGGGTATGTGGCTTAAGAATTCATATAGAGAGGGGCGCTAGGAATGAAGAACAAGTTTTTTAAGGGAGCAATATTTTTTGTATTGTTTGTAACCTTTATTTTTTGTTATGCCCAAGAAGGGATCTCAAAAGTTACACCCCCAGTAAAATCGGCTCATATAGAGTACGAACTCTCAGGACAGACAGTGGGGAAAAAGACGGTTTTCTTTGATAGTTATGGGAAAAATTATTATGAATTACGAGATGAGGAAACAACTATTTCTTTTGGTGGGACAAAAGAGGTAACGCAAAACAAAACACTTTTTATCCGTACTGATAGCTATACATATAACATTGACCTTTTGACGAACACGGGGACAAGGATGAAAAATAGCGATATGGAAAAAATGGCAGCTATGTATTCAGGTGCCATGACCCCCGAGCAAATGAAAGAAAAAGGGGAGGAAATGTTTAAGGAAATGGGCGGGAAAATCCTGGGAAAAGAGAAGTTACTCGGGTATGAATGCATGGTAGCAGAGGTTTCAGGCGTGAGAACGTGGGTATATGAGGAACACATCACCTTAAAGTCTGCGATGAGCTTGGGAACTATGGAACAGAAAGAGGAGGCCACTCTTTTCGAGGTGAATCCTTCCATTCCTTCATCCCGGTTTACCCCCCCTGGAAACATAGAGTACGAGGATATAGATTTGAGTTCCATGGGAATGCCTCCTGGGGTGAGCATGCAGCCGCAAGATTGATAATGGTTAAGAAAGCAGCACCCAGACAATGTGGGATATGGAGCATAAATCTAAACTGGAGGACTAGGCAATGAAGATTAAAAACCTTATTCTGTTGACATTTTTCCTTTGCTTTTTCGCAGCGGCCAACAATCCAGCCCTGTGTGGGGAAAAGACTTATGCTCATGAGCCTCCAGACAGGATTGTCGTGGAAAAAAGAAAATTTGTTCTCACCCTCTACAGAGAAGGGAAAGAAGTATTGTCTTTTCCCGTAGCAGTGGGGCGAAATAAGGGGAATAAACAGCGAGTCGGAGATTTGCGAACTCCCGTGGGAACTTTTATTGTAGAAAGAATTCATGACTCAAGCCATTGGGTTCACGATTTCAAGGATGGGAAGGGACCCATTAAGGGGGCATATGGCCCATGGTTTATCCGGTTGAAGACCGGCTGGTCAGGCATAGGCATTCACGGAACCCATGATCCGGGTTCTATTGGACAAAGGGCAACGGAAGGATGCGTTCGGCTAAGAAATGATCATCTTGAACTTTTAGTCAAACATGTAGAGCCGGGTTTGGTTGTTGTTATTGAGGAATAAAGCCTTTGTTTTTTATTGTTGAATGACAGTTAATTATTAACCTCTTGACATGGCAGCAAACGGTTAGAATTAACAAGGAGGGATTGGGGAAGAGCGGGAAGAGGAGGGAAAGAAAATGATCACAACAACTGATGCTTTTCTAAAGAAGTTTCCGAAAGCCCATATTGGTATTTTAATCATTAAAGAAGTCAGTAACGGGTCATGTCATGATTGCCTCAACCGCGTGAGAGAGAACCTGGAAGAAGATTTACGAAGCAAATTTAGTATGATGTCTCGGGCAGAATTGCGAAATCAACCAGTACTTCGTGTCTATGACCAGTATTTTAAGTTGTATGGTCAGAATTATCCTGTGCTTTACCAGATTGAGTCTGTAGCAATAAAGGGGAGAAGTATCCCCATTGTCAATTGTCTCGTTACCGCTATGTTTATAGCTGAGTTAAAAAATATGCTGCTTACGGCAGGGCATGATTTCGACAAAGTTGAGTTTCCCATAGTTGCAGATATTGGAGATGGTGATAGATACTACACGTTAATAAATGATACGGAGAAACTCGTTTGTGATAACGATATGCTTATCTGTGACGATAAAGGTGTCATATCAAGTGTCATTTATGGCCCTGATAAGCGCACAGCCATTACTGCTGAAACGCAAAACGTTCTTTTTGTAGTGTATGCGCCGGAGAATATAGATAAACAGGACACCTTATCCCACTTGGAAGATATAAAAAATAATGTACTTCTTTTTTCTCCGAGAGCAAAAATCGATTTCATGGCTGTTTCCCCATAATAGTGGAGGGCGCAGTCAGTGGATTCATTGCAAATCAAAGAGGTTCACCTCTCACACAGGCTTTTTATTTTGATAGAGGAAAAATTCAGGGTTCATTCGCAACTGAGCCTTCTCAGCATCAATTTTGATATTTAAAAAACACTAGTAAAGTAGTAGGAATTATGGTAGCATGTCAAAAATACACAGTGCATATTTCTATTACTAGAGGAGGAGTGAAAAAATGAACCACGGGACTTTTGAAAAAGGAGAAAAATTTGAAGCGGGAAAAATGGTTGAGGTTCAAGAGGGCGCGATTGTCAGCCGTACTCTTATAGACTATCCTACAGGAACAGTGACCCTCTTCGCATTTCATAGAGGACAAGGTCTTAGCGAGCACACTGCTCCCTACGATGCGTTGGTACAGGTACTCGAGGGGAAAGCGGAAATAAGCCTTGCTGGAACACCACAAATAGTTGAGAAGGGGGAATGGCTTATTATGCCAGCAAATGTTCCCCATGGGCTGAGGGCTATTGAAGATTTTAAAATGGCCCTAGTAATGATCCGTTCGTAACCTAAAAGAGGCTAGACTTAATAAGGTCAGCCTCTTTTTCATAAATATAAGCATATTCCACGATGATAAGACGGGTTCCTTTTTGTATAAATAGACGGCATGTACCCTATATAAAGATAATAAAGATTATTTTTGAAGGAGCTTGGGATGAAAAAGTACGTCTTTTTGGTTTTGACAGCTTTTCTTTGTATGTGCCATTCTACTGAAGGATTAAGTGAAGAAAAAATAATATTCACTACCCCTCTCAGTCTTGAACAGTGTCTTGCCATAGCGGAGGTACACCACCCGAATCTTAAAGCATCCAGGGCTAAAATTGATGTAGCTGACAGCCAGATGGGGCAAGTTGCTTCAAAAGAACGCCCTCAGGTTGATGTTTCGAGCAGCTACAGCCGTCAGGAGTCTTCTGCTGCTCGGGATGGCGATACTTATTCTACAAGTGCTGGAATTTCACAGTTAATTACAGACGCTGGGAAGACGAAGGCGGAAAAAAGCATCGCTCGTTTGAAGAAAGAGAGTGCTTCTCAAAACTATAAAACCATTGAGTGTCAAGTTCAATATAATGTTAAAAAAACCTATTTTGATGCCCTGGAGGCACAGAAAGATCTCGAAGTAGCCGAAGAAACTTTGAATCTTTATACTCTTCTTCTCACCCAGGCCCAGGCCTTTTATGACGTGGGCTCTGTTCCAAAATATGATGTGACTACTGCGGAAGTGGAACAAAGCAAGGCTAGGCTTGGGGTGGTGACTGCGAAAACAGCAATAAAAAAAGCGAGGGCAGAGCTCAATAATGCCATGGGGGTTACAGAAGCACCGGAATATGTACTCAAAGATGTAGAGGAGCGTGTTTCGTTCTCTATACCTTTCGACGAAGTTTTAAAAACAGCGTTAAGGAAAAGAGCAGACCTTCTGGCCAGTGAGATAGGTGTTAAGGCAGCCAAGGAGAGCATTCGCCTGGCTGCGAAAGGAAATGCACCAGAGGTAAGAGCATCGGGAAAATACGCCATTGGCGGCAGTCATCCTACCGAAGATGATAACTGGTCTGTTGGAGTTACACTTCAGATCCCCCTTTACGATGGAGGACTTGAGGGGGAGAAAATAAACCAGGCCAGGGCGGAGTTGGTTGTGGCCGAAGGGGAGGAAGAGTCTCTTCGCTCTGATGTTCGTAAAGAAGTGGAACAGGCTTATATGGAGTTTATCGACTCTGATGAGGTTTTGTCAGTTGCGCAAAAAACGGTGCAGCAGGCAGAAGAGAATCTGACGATTGCGCAAAACAGATATAAAGTAGGCGTAGGCTCTCCAATTGAAGTGGCCGACGCTACAGAAAAATTTAAAGAGGCTAAGCAAGGGTACTGGTCGGCACTCTATTCTCATCACCGGTCCTGGGCTGCTCTTGAAAAGGTGGTAGGGGGAACGGTGGAATGAAAAAGTGGATAGTTGTCCTTCTTTTACTTCTTGCTTTGGGCGGTTATTTTATCATATCCCGTAAAGACGCTTCAAAAGCCATGGTTGTGGAAACAACTCCTATTACTCGTGGCAAGATCATAAAGACAGTTTCCGCAACGGGCAGCCTTCAGGCGGTCAATACTGTAAATGTTGGAACCCAGGTTTCCGGCACGGTCAAAGCTATCTATGCCGATTTCAATTCTATTACAAGAAAAGGAGCGCTCATTGCAGAGATAGACCCTGCTCTTTTGCAGGCCAACCTCGAGACAGCAAAGGCTGACGTTCTTTCCGCTCAGGCAGACCTTGCAAAAGCCGAGGCCACTGTTAAAAACACGAGGAAGAACAGGGATAGAAAAAAAGAGCTCTATTCCAGAGACCTTATCGCAGAAAGTGAGCTTGATGCAGCTCAGACAGAGTACGATACGGCTCTTGCCCAATTAAAGGCCGCTAAAGCAAGTTTGGCCCAGTCTCAAGCTAATTTGAGACATAAGGAGGTAAGTCTTGGCTACACGCGTATAACCTCTCCTATTAATGGAGTCGTTATTGACAGGGCAGTGGAGGTTGGACAGACTGTGAATGCGAGCCAGTCTGCTCCCACTCTCTTTACTATCGCAGAAGATCTGACGAAAATGAAAGTGGAAGCGAACATTGATGAAGCTGATATTGGACAGATAGAAGCAGGACAAAGGGTTGAATTTACTGTTGATGCCTATCCTGAGCTCTTTTTTATAGGTAGTATAGAGGAGATCCGCCTTGCTCCTAATGCCGAAGGCAATATAGTTACATACACAGTTATCATTATGGTTCAAAATCCGGATCTTAAACTTATGCCTGGTATGACAGCTAATGTTTCGGTCATTGCCAAAGAAAAGATTGACGTGTTTAAAGTATCTAATGCTGCCTTGCGTTTCAAACCGAGTCCAGATTTTCTCGCTTCCAATGGAAATGGGCAAAATTTTAATTCGGCTAGACGAAACGCTTCTTCAAACCAGAAGACACTTTGGCTTTATGACGGCAAGGAATTCAAGCCCCTTCCCGTATCTATAGGAATATCTGATGGTTTGTACACTGAAATTTCTGGCAATGTTAATGAGGGAATGAATGTGGTTACAAGCATTCTTTCTGGTAAAACCAATAGCAATGGAGGAGGGTCTCCCTTTGTACCTGGTCCGCGTCGATAATATTTACAAGACCTACTCTATGGGAGAGGTAGATGTTACGGCTCTTCAGGGCGTGTCTTTTTCCGTTAAAAAGGGAGAATTCCTTTCGATTATGGGGGCATCGGGGTCTGGAAAATCAACGCTTATGAACATTATAGGATGTCTCGATACCCCAACGGAAGGGCATTATTATCTTGATGGAACAGACGTGAGCACCATCGACGAAAACCAACTTGCGGATATCCGGAAGAATACTATTGGTTTTGTCTTTCAGGGTTTTAACCTTCTTCCCCGTATGACAGCTCTCGAAAATGTAGAACTCCCTATGCTCTATAGCGGCATATCGGCAAGGAAACGTCATGAGCGAGCTCTCCACGCCCTTCAAATTGTGGATTTGGAAGACAGGGCAAATCATCAGCCGCAGCAGCTCTCAGGAGGCCAGCAGCAGCGTGTGGCTATAGCGAGAGCTCTTGCCAATGATGCACCCCTCATTCTGGCTGATGAGCCTACCGGCAATCTCGATAGCAAAACGGGGATAGATGTGATGAAACTCTTCGTGCGACTTAATGTTGAGTCCGGTAAAACTATTATACAGGTTACTCATGAGCGGGATATGGCACTATTCGGCTCCAGAATTATTACGGTAAAAGATGGAACCATAGTGCACGATGAAAGAGTGAACCCGACATGCTGAGTTTGTATGAAACTTCGAAAATATCCTTTAGGTCTCTTCGCGCCAATAAAACCCGTTCGGCTTTGACCATGCTTGGAATCGTCATAGGCGTTATGGCGGTGATCATTATGTTCGCTGTGGGGAGCGGTGCCAATAAAGAGATTGCAGAGCGTTTTTCGAGTCTTGGCAGCAATATGATTGTGGTGCGTCCCGAAACAATTACCTTTGGAGGTTCACGAAGTTACATAGCTCATAATCTTACAATTGATGATGCGATGTCCATTGGAGAGGAATGCAGCGCGGTGGCTTACGTTGCTCCCTATTACGGCGGAACGGCTCAAGCGGTCTATGGAAATGAAAATTACCCGGCCCGGGTGACAGGGACGACCTCTGACTATCTTTTTGTTCGTGATTTGAGCCTTGCCTCAGGGAGAACTTTTACAGATCAGGATGTACGGAGCGCGACAAAGGTTTGTATTGTGGGGCAGACCATTGTAGATAATTTATTCGTGACGGAGGACCCAATTGGTAAGATCCTTCGTCTTAAAGGTGTGCCCATGGTTGTAATCGGCCTTCTGAACAAAATAGGGGAAAGCGCTATGGGGCGGGACGAGGATGATATTGTTCTTGTTCCAATTACTACCGTGCAGCGACGGTTGTTTAGCCCCCAAAGGATGGGTATGGCTTCGTCCATTTCGGTAAAGGCCCTTTCTGAACAGCACCTTGATTTGGCTCAGGAACAGATAGAAGCGCTTCTTGCTCAGCGCCATCGGATAAAACCAGGGGAATCAAATGATTTTACTGTGCGCAACCTGACACAGATGGTGGAAAGCGCCAAAAGTGCGACCCGGGTCATGAGTTTGCTTCTCACTGCAGTGGCAGGGGTGTCCCTTTTAGTGGGGGGCATTGGCATTATGAATATCATGCTTGTCTCGGTTACTGAACGGACACGGGAAATTGGCATTCGAATGGCTATAGGGGCCAAAAGAGCAGATATTCGATTGCAGTTTCTTGTGGAAGCCCTTACTCTCTCTCTTTTAGGGGGAATTACAGGTATTATTCTTGGTATCGCAGGGGCTGAAGTTATTTCGAAGGCGTTGGGATGGACCGTTGATATCTCTCTTCTATCTGTGGTCCTTTCCTTTGGATTTTCTGGCTGTGTGGGCATCTTCTTTGGCTTTTACCCAGCATATAAGGCTTCGTTGCTTAATCCCATCGAAGCGTTAAGATACGAATAATAAAAGAAGGGGCTATCGAAAAATGACAGCCCCTTCTGACTTTCTCGAAAAAAGAATCAAAGGCGGTGAACACCTGCTGCAATGAAGGAAAGACCTGCTTTGGTGAAAAGCTCTGGCATGTTTAACATTCTCCAGCGACATGAA
>ENA-UOOM01003351-UOOM01003351.1-fermentation-metagenome-genome-assembly--contig:-NODE-3351-length-11758-cov-11.059045_pt1 | contig 11758 bp, 2 predicted proteins | sample MGYA00245781_ERZ724031 | MGnify/ENA primary metagenome ERZ724031 (study PRJEB28704, sample SAMN03018317) | fermentation metagenome | biome: anthropogenic terrestrial biome; feature: soil; material... | reverse complement strand
ACCACTTATAAAAAGGGTTAGGTCATCTTTCTTCCACAACTACTTCATATGTTATTTTCCTTGGTCTTCATATGTAAAATTGTATCAATAAAGTGCCTAAAGTGCAACAAAAATCAAAAAACCCTTCATATTTGAAGGGTTTTTATGTTTTAACCATTCCTTATTAAGCTTTATTGATTACTTTTTGCCAAGATGAGTAAAATAGTATTTGTATCCATGTAATATCCGTCTTCATCAAATAATCTTGCCGTCAGTGTATATTCGCCCCATTTGTTGATGGTGTAGATATTGTACTTGTTAGTATTCGGATCCCAAGGAAAAAGCTCTGACCATTGGCTGTTATTTAGCATCTGCCATTTAACAGGTGTAAAACCTTTTAAATCTTCTGCTGTTACATGCACATCTGCCCTGTTGTTGTTTTTCCATACTTCCGGCAGTAAAACAAGTCCTTCAGCTTTCTTTGTGCTTAAAACACTTATGTTGTATGCATCAGATACGGCTTGTGTTTCTGTATTGGTTACTGTTACCTTAACCTGAACCGCCTCATTGTACGGGAGGAGGCTGAGATTATACGCTGCATAGCCTGTGCCTTCTGCAAGAAGCTGGTCATTTTGTGCATTTCTTATTTCAACCCTGTGGTTAGTGTTTTTAGCTGCTGCCTTTATCAGTGTGTTTGACAAATTCACTGTATTAAGTGAATAATTTTTAACTGATTCTTCAAAGTTCATGGCAATTCCTTCAAGGGTGATATTTGATACTGCCGGGTCCATGCTCGAATCTGCAGTGAAATATTCGGCAGTTACCCTGCTTCCAAGCCGGGTGAATGATATATCCCTTGTCTTGCTCTCTTCTCCTTCTAATGACAGGAGCTCTTGAGATGTTGCAGCCAAGAATTTGGTTTCTATAACTTTACCCATGTCATCCATCAATTGTAAAATTACATTTCCGTTTGCAGATGGTTCCATTGACAGATTCTTAACTGTTACATGGGCTGTAGTACTGTCTGTGCTGTTTTCCTGCACCACAGTAACAAGGAACCGTCTCCCGTTATTTGCCTCTGTAGGATTTGGAATGAGTATTGATTTGTTGTTGTTTGCAGGATTGTATTCTATCAGCTCTTCGAATTTATCGTCAACCTTTTCTTCTACCCAGATTTTAGCGTACAATCTCACTCCTCCGGCAGGAATACCTGCAGGCGGTACATTGTAAGTGAATCTTTTGGTCAAGGCTCCTTCATCTAATAGCTCTAAATCTCCTCCTGTTATTTCTTCAAGCCCTACCTCTGATACATTATTAAACAGTGAAGAGGTGTACAGGCCTGCATAAACTCTTCTGTTGCTGCCTGTAAGCGGAATATCGCTGATATTATGCAGTGACAGCTGGACTACACGCTTACCCTGTTCATCGCTTACAAGCTCTACCTTTGCAATTCCCGTATCAGGAATATCCAGGTTAAGAAGCCCGGTTTTTTCCTTGATATCTCCTTCGGTAAAGTTTGCTGCAACAATATAATCCAGATCATGAATGCCTTCTGCCTCGCCGGGCACATCATAGTAAACTGTCAGTGACATGCTCTGATTTGGAAGCAGGTTCAAATTATCGAATACTTCTACAACATCGTCCGACTGAAGCTCGATATTTATTGAACTTATCGGCTCGATACCCATATTTGTTACGGTAAAAATAATGGGCAGTCTGAAATTATTCTTGATTTCATTATAATCAATATAAACGTCTCTTATATTAATATTGTTTTCAAATGTTTTCTCTGCATATTTCATGCTGCTTACTGAGTCTACGGTATATACTCCACCGCCCTGGTCTTCAAGCTGACCCTCATAGGTGCTGCACAACATTACAGCTTTAACTGTGTTATCCGAATCGGAATATGCATCCAAATGGTCTATAAGTGTGTAGCTGTTCATTGTTGCAACATCCAAAGGTGCTGTAAGATAGATTTTACCTGTTGTATCTCTCATGAATTTAACGGCTTTTAGGCAGTCATTCTCGGCATTTCTGTTGATTGTATCATCAAATTCCAATGTGGGTTCCACCCATACAATTGTAAAGTCATCTATTGATAAATTACTTTTTTTCACAAATTTAAAGGAATCTGTAATAATCACAGCTGAATTTGCATTAATGCTGCTTATGGAATCGATAAATTCGTTTGAAATGTTACCCAAGCTGTCTGCAGCGGCAAATTTTATATCCGTAATACCGTCTTCCGTCACATTGTACCATCCTGCAACAAATTTACTGCCTTCCTCACTGCCGAAGTCTACAGCTGAAATCTGAGGATTCAAATCTGCCGAATCATTGTTAGTTAAACGAATATCTGCTATTACATCGTTATCCTCGCCAATAATAGCCAATATGGTTTCACAATCAAGGGCATCACCGTCTGTTCCATAATTCAAAGTATATACTATGCCTGCTGTTCCATCCGGCATCATCGCAGCGGTCAATCCTTTTACATTTCCTGATGAAGAGTTGTATAAGGTGTACGTTTCACTTGTCCATGCACCATTTTCATATACCTTGTAGAGTATTGAATCATTCACATCATCATACACAAGTGGATTATCGGCTCCCTCGCCGTCAAACCCGCTTCCTGCAAGACTTCTCCATGCAACCACTGCCCTATCTCCGTTAGCTGCTGCAGCAGGTGCCATATCTGATACCAAATTGTCTGTTAAATATGTGGTTTCCCAGTCACTTCCGTCATAGATTCCTGCAACAATTTCAGAAGAATTTATCATTGCAGAAATATCCTGCTCAGTCAATGAACCTTCTGTATTTATTTTTATTGACTGCTGTTCCCATGCTGCAGCTGCAAAGTCTGAATCCCCGTCTATAGTAAGATTGTTGTCGGCATATGCTTCGCCCTGAACTTCCTGAATGGAACCCATGTCTTGATATTCTCCGCTACCTGATAAAATTGCCCAACTTGCTCTTGTTTCGTTTAAATCGATAGAATCGCTATCAGACATATATACCATGATGCCGCCGTCCCTTGTGAGAACCGGATTTGCATAAGGATATGAGTTAGTTTGGATATCCTTTGTATCCTGTAATACTCCCATCATGCTTCTTCTGGTCGCATTTCCCCAGCTCCTGTCATACAGCTCGAGATAATCTCTGTCTTCAAGGTTTAAACTTTCTTTCACAGTCCTTAGCCGCATGCTTGAAGCATACATGGTATTAATTATTGAATTTGCCCCTATTAGGTTTGAATTCTGACTGTCTTTCCATTGTTTAATTAATTCGGGATTTCCATCCTTCCATATATCTACTGTGTACTCATATGATGCCAAAACAGCTTCATATGAAATAAACAGTAATTTTGCAACAAATTTAATTCCTACCTGTCCTGTCAGTCCTAGCTCTATTCCGTACAGCTCCCCGTAGCCATGAGGCGGCGGAGCTAAATATGACCTGTTTAAAAACTCTAATTCATAATCAAGATTTATTTTACCGAATACTCCTATTTTAAGAGCAACAACTGAATAATCAAATCCAAAGCCTCCAAATGCACCGACATACAGTTTAATTCTCAGTGCCGTGAAGAAGTCATTCACATCTGCTGCATTTATGAGTGAAGGTACGTTTCCGTATGGTTTGATTGCACGAAATTCAAGCTTACAGGCAGCCCCAATGCTAAACTCACCGGTTATTGGTACAGGTCCTGCCATCTGGTTCATGGTCCAGGTATATCCTATCAATGCATCAAGGTCGAAGCCTCCGCCAATTACAACCATTATCCATTTTTCGGCTTTGTAGTCATATCGGACCTCAACTTCGAAGTATCCTGTAATTGTCAAGCCGTAATCAACACCTCCGCTTACTGTTTTCTCCATATTTTCAGTAAGCTCCTTATCTAAGTCGTCTGCACTTTTTTGAAGCAAATCCATCATTTGGGCAGGGTCGGGAGTATAATCGAAAGAGGTTTCTACTCCTCCTACATCAACTGTAACGCTGCTTGCATCTGTGCTGCCCATGCCCTGCTGCATAGTTATCAATCCCCGGTAAATCATGGGGTCTTCTGTTGCGATTATTCTTAGATTCATAAGCTGTCCGCCCAAGGTTGTACCCGACATCAAGTTTAGAGCTATGCCTATTATGCTGTCACCGTTATTAACCATAGAGCCGTCAAATTCAAGGTTGCCCGATTCATTCAGTTCCTCGGCAGCTTTTTTTACTCCTTTGTCATCATCATCTGCATCAGGAGCACCTACCATATTTGTGAGCATGAAGGGGCAATTTGTCTGCTTCAATAAAGAGCCCGAAGTATCAAAGAGTGATAGTCTTGCTGCTTTTTTCTCTCCAATCTCAAGATTTAAAGATTCCTCTGTCATTGTTGTTATGTTTTTCGTATATGCGAGCAAAGACCATGGATATAAAATAGTCTTAACCTTCTGACCGTCAATCAGTGCTCCGTATTCATCATAAAGCTTAACATCATATCCGTCTTTTTTCTCACATCCCCACCAGGTTACCGTAGATTCCAAATCAGCTGTAGGATATGTATTTCCGGGACCTACTGCACCCGTATATTTAGTAACATCAAGTGTGCGGCCGCCCGGCAGATTATAGTTGATTTTATGTGACTGAACAAACGGTTTGCTTGTATCCGTTGCATTGACAGGAACTAAATTTACAATGCTTTCACCGAATTTAACAGTATCCTCCACAGTGATATTTCCGTTGACTTCCAGGAGCTGCGGATAATAGCCGTTGTTAAATATTACTTCATATATGAAATTTAGCTTGTCTGAGCCCGAAAGTTTCTCGCTGTTCACATCTGTCCAGAACTTAGTTGTGTCAAAATTAAGAGTAAATCTGCCGCCACTTCCTATAGAAAGGAGTTTACCTGTGCTTTCCATTGTTTCATTGCAGATTTTTCCGTTCTTGTAAACTGCTCCCCTGTATGTTACCTCTCCGCTAAAGGGCTGACCTTCAGAGTTTTTGAAAAACAACTGAACCTTTGCTGCAGGTCTAAGTTCAAATATGTTTACAGGATAAAGCTCGTATATTCCGGGATCTCTTTCAGCAGATACTAATCTCTCATTATACAGGGTGCCCAAATAAAGATTTGAATCACTTCCGGATTTAAGGGAAATGCTACCCTTAATGCCTGATTCCTCGTATATGGCTATTTCACCGGCACTGTTTGTTTTTAGGGTTCGCAGCTGGCCTGAACCGTTTGTGTATTCAAGCTCTGTCTCCTGCTTCGGATAAAAATTAAATATATAAAGTTTATCCTTAAGTGTTTTTACATCAACATTTAGAGTATCCGTTATGCCTGTTGCTGCATGGGTTGCGGTTATTGCAGCTCTTCCGTCACTATTGCCTGCTAACATAAACTCTGTGGAAGGACGATAGCTCTTGTAATCAAATTTTTCAATATTTTCATACAGGGTTCCCTGCTTGTAGTTAACCGAGGCAATTTTTGAATTGTCGGAGCTCCATTTAATCTGATCAGTTATATTTCCCCAAGGATACTGACTGTAGTTAATTCCCATATATCTTTTAAGGCTGATTTCCCTGTTTAGATCCAATATACCCTGACTTCCGCTGCCTTCATAGAGAGCCTTAATATAATCATTATTGTCCAAAATTACCGAATCAATGTCCTTGTTGTCTGTCAATATATACATGGAATTTTTGTTGTAAACATGAAGCAGAAAAGAATCAGTGGAGTATCCCTTATCCTGAGTATCCTTTGCCTTAACCGAAACCGTATAGATATCCTTCAGTTTATCTGCCTGAACCGGGTCAATTGTTAATGTATAGGCAGAGCTGCCGGCGGATGTATCAGTGTACAAAGTATTTTGATTTTTAACTACCTTAAATTCAAATTCTCCCCCCGAAAATTCTTCTAATTCCCAGCCAATATTAATACTGCTTGTTTCATCTGTTATATAGTAGCTGTTTAGAGCATTCAGTTTCACCTTTGCCGGCTGAGGATATACTAAGATATATCCTATGGCACTTAAGGTTTCCGAAATGTTGTCAGGATTTTGGGAGCTTACTCTAACCGTATATGCAGGCAGAGAATCAGCTGAAACTTTTGAAAGTATATTTTCGGGAACAATAATACTATTCACATCAATTGTTTCAGATAAATAAACAGGAGTTGCTGCTCCTATAGACTCTTTGGTCAAATAATAGCCGTCAAATATCTCAACATTAAAACTTGCAGATACGCCTTCTGTTCTGCCTATGAGGTTCTGACCCCACAATATTCTTACCGGTTCGTTTTTCTTGGTATAAAATGAATTATTACCTGCAGGAAACACAATTGCAGGAGGACCTCCGTCTAATACTTCAAATTCCGGTGTTTCTACTGTTATAAGTTCGCTGAATCCGCCATTGTCTGAAAAGGCTATGAATTTTACAAAACCAGGTACTATCGGTGTAATAATTCCGTCTTCATCTATGACTGCAACAGCTTCATTGTTGCTTTCCCATGTTATATACTTATAAGTTGCATCTTCAGGCATTACTGATGCACTCAATTTTGTACTTGTTTCTGCTGTCAGATAAATCTTATTATTTTCAGGATAGCTGTTTGTATCTATGGTTATTGCATTTACCAATGAAATATAGTCAATGGTTGTTGTTAGAATCTTTCCTATTACCGGAGCTCCGTCCTTATACAGCTCTATTTTTAAATCTTGTATATTAGGCCCTGCATAATTCACAGCAGGAATGTCTGCAGTATAGAAGGAGCCCTCTAAATCTCCTTCACCTCCCATAATTAGGGGGTATGTGAAATTGCCGGCTTTAATATATACTTTTTTCAATTGCTTTCTATCAATATCAAACTCATCTTCCTGTTCAAGCCACTCTGAAATATCCGTATCTATATTCAGTCTAACTTGAATTGTGTCATCAGGTTCATATAACGCGCTGCCGGGCATATTTATAAATTCCAAACTTTTAAAAGCAAGCAAGGGGTCGATTTTCATTTCAACATCAGGTATTGTATATGTGCTGCTGTCTGAAGGCCATATATCGACTATATTGTATTTCATGTCTGCAATATTTGCTATGAAGTTTATTATCAGGTTTTTGTCCGGTGACTTTGGCACCTGGTATAAAAATGTAACATATTTTGAAGTTGTTGATGTTTCTTCCGGTGTATAGCGTTTTGTATTATCGCCTTGCATTCTCATACCCATGGTATATTGATAGTAGCGATAAGTGTAATTTGTTCTTACCGGCTCTGAAAATTCAACGGTTACAGGTATAGTCTGACCTGAATAGTATTCACCTGCAGGAGCCGTTATGTCTGTCACTGAAGGTTTTGTATCATCTAAAATTTCAAAGCTTTCACTTATATGAGCCTGCACTGAACTATATTCAGGAGAAGTAAAGTCACTGTTGTTTGTAAATTCTGCTTGTGTAAACGAAAGATCGTCCGGCAATACACCATATGTCCTAAAGTGAAGCTGTGTACCATGAGAGTCTATATAACCGACAGGAAGCATTTCCAATGGAATCTTTTTTACACCATAATCATAATAATTTATACTGCTTACCTCTAATACCCCGTATTCAGCATTTTCAATTTCCTTCCATCCGCTATCATAAATCTGAAGCATTGGGTAGGTTGTCATGGTATCAACACGATCAAAAGCATTGTCAATCATTATATACGGATAGTATTCAAACTTTGCATTTTCAAAGCTGCCATGTATATCTTCGGCTGAAGTTATGAAGCTATTGTACATATTTACCAAAGAAGCATCATCCTCGTAAGGTGACCAAAAACCATTATCAGGCCTCAAATAATAATTGATTGTTGAATATGAAGGAGTACGTAAAGAATTATCATCCTTTATCCAGAATTTCACATCCTGGGAAAAACTCATACTGTCTGACCATGAGTATGTCTTATTCAAGGTTACAGGAATCTCAACATTTCTTGCATCGCCTTCAAACAATATTTTATCCGGGTCATAAAGCTGAATGTAGAATACCTTTTCGCCGTTCCACCTCATATCGGCTAAATCATTTGAACTGAATGGATAAACGGTAATTCTTTTGTTGAAGCTTTCCCAGACTGTATAAAAAGTTAAAGTTTCGTCCACGCCTTCATAATGAATGCCGTCTTTCGCTGAACCTTCCAATGTTCTTATTTTGAAGGATACATCGTAAGGAAGTTGTGTTAGTATTCCTTCCTTGTTAACAACCGAAAATTCTAAAAGTACACTGGGATCTCCGTCTGCAGCCGTAAAGTTTGTTTTGGTTTTTATATTTACCTTAATTCTTAAATCATGGTTAATTGGAATTTCCGTCTCTCCGGATAATAAGCTTATGCCTTGGCTCTCTATCTGATTGACAAGGCTTTTCAAAGCAGAGTTGTGTTCATCGGTAAGAGGCACGGCATCATCGAAATACTCCCTCTTTAAACGTGACAGCTCCTCTTCAATTTCAATCATTATTTTTAAGTCTGCCAATTTAAGCTCTGTTCCGTCTACGCTGACAACTTTGCTTAAATCGGCGTCATCTTTGTAAAGCATCTGCTTAACCTGGTCCAAGGTCATAGGAGTGCCGTCAACCATAATGCTTTCTGTAACATTGAGATTTCCTCCCTCATCCAAAAGACCCATGTTTGAAAGCTCATTTACGATATCGTCTTCTGTCAGCTCATCACCGTACATACTTTGCAGTTTTTCTAAAATTGTCTGATTTTCCTGCATTGAGTTGTTTATTGTGCTTGATGTATATGCTAATGCCGGAATTGTCATTTGCAATACCATCAAAATTACTAAAATACAGCATAAAACCTTTCTCATATCCTTTCCTCCTTTACTTTACGATTGCTTCGGGTATTCACCCATTAAAACAACATCCAACAATTCATTTACCGTTACTTTAACCCTCCCGTCTCCCCAAAATACATAATCCCCATCAGTCTTTACGCTGCAAAATACCTTCTCATCCGTCAATTCCTTATACTTCATGGTATTGAGTTTAACCGAAAGGTCAACAATCACAACGCTGCCGCTTTCCATGTCCATGAACAGCCTATAGTCTTTCATGGGTATGATTGTCTTGATATAGCTCATGATAATGTCTCCTTTCCAGAAAATATTAAAAACCTTATAACAATGCTCCGCAATTTGCTCTCTCATATATCAGATAAATACAAATGAAATAAAATAATAATCTGCTCTCTTATATAATCAGAGAAATGCAAAATCTTATAAAAGAATACAAAAAACCCATTCTACAATCATTGTAAAACAGGTTTTAAAAATTAACATCGTACTAATGGATGATATTTATGGATGATATTGATGATTTACATAAGCTTTTCAGCTAACCTGCTGCGTCTGTCAATATCCAATTTTTGATATGCCGAATGCAGATGGGTTCGCACGGTATTTTCAGTTATAAACATTTTTTTTGCTATCTCGGTGTTTTTTAATCCTTTAGCTGCAAGCAGGGCTATTTCGCGCTCTCTTGGAGTGAGGCTGTCTGTCAGAGAATCAGGCACGAGGTTGGTATGAAGCTTAATATACCCTTTAAAAAACCTCTCCTTAATTTTTATATACAGCTTTAAATATTCCGGGAATTTGTCGGCAATCAGGTCTTCAGACAGTCCTTGAAGCAGCCAGTGATGAACAGCAAACAGAAATATAAAACCGTCAGGTATTGCATTTTTCATAGACCTGTTTAAACTTTCTACTGCAGTGTTTTTATCTCCTCTATTTATTTGTCCAATTGCAACAAATAAGGATATCAGCGCATCCCAAAAGGCTGAGTATGGCAAATGCATTTCGCGGGCTGCCTGAGCAACACCGGTCAATTGTGCATATTGGCCTTCATGCATTAAATAGCTTAAATGTACATAAATTGCGTTATTTCTTATAGAAGGAAAAAAAATCTTTTCTTTATCAATGTTTTTAAGCCAATCAGCAATTTTTTTCTGGCATCCTAATTCATTAAGCAAAAGTCCCCTAATTATATTCAGCACTGTACGTATAACAGCATTGTTTTGCATGGAAGCAGCATGTTCCATAGAATCAAAGGCACTATTCCACATTGAAAAATCAGATTTTTCCACGGCTATTTCGCAGAGATGCAGGGTTGCACCTAACTGTACAATGCTCTGCCGGTTGCTTTCAGCAAGAAAAACTGCCTTGTATATAAGAATCTCCGCAAGGTCCAAATCGCCCCGGTAATGTGCCAGCTCAGCCCTGAAAAGTACATCGGCACCGCTGCCGTGGCCGCCCGTAATCTTGGAATACAAGGATAGAAATTCCTCAAGCTCGTCTGCCTCTCTGTCTCCTTCACCGGGGCTTCGGTGAAATACAGATAACTGGGAAAAGTCCCCGAAACACCAGGGGGTGCTTGGCAATACTACCTGTGAGCATTTTCCCTCAAACATTGGACCAGCTTCTTTTAACAGGGGCATCATTTTATCAATATATGGATAGAACTTGTAGGCATATAAAAGCAGCCATTCAGCCCGTAACAAACCTCTTGGCTCAAGTATTAAATCCATTTCATCCAATAAATCGGAAAATTCCCTGTCTAAGCTTCCTGCCTTCAGTGCCCAGGCAATGCGGAGCATTGAAAGGGGAGCTTCTTTTTTTATTTCAGCAGAACAATTCTGCATAATATCCAATGCAGCATGAAAAAATGGTTTATCATGAATTTCATCAAATATTAAATCGGAAAAGTCTATGGAAAGAATCTTTCTGTAGTCTTTTATCCTTAAATAAAATGTCATTGCCTCCTTAATACTGTCCTTATGACGGCACCAGTCTCCTGCACGCATAATGCATTCACGTTCAAAAGCCGGACTGCTTTCTCTTAATTTCTGTGACATGAACTCGGACAGTATACTGTGAAATTCATATCTTGAATCAGCTCTTTCATACCTGATAAAGGGGATATTCAAAGCATCTACCGCATATTCCGGCAATGTCTCAAGTCCCGCCAAAAAACATGCCTGCTGCATTGTAACCATTTCAAAGGCTGACAACTGAAGCAAAAAAGTTTGTTGACGCCTTTCAAGCTTCTCCCACACTAAACGTTCTATAAGGGAAATAATTGCCGTATCAGAAAATGCACCGGTTTCCAAAAAAGACTTGAGCTGCAGATACAATGCAATAATCCATCCTTCGGTATATCTTACAAGAACCTGTGCATCTTCTTTATTGAGCTTAACACCTGCAATTGAAAAATACCGCTTTACATCCTCTGCATTCAGCCTTAGGTCTGAAACAGAAATATGTAGAAATCTTCGGCTTGCGATGGCTGAATGTACATTTCGCCCTAACATATGAGTTACTATGACTATATGAAGATCGGTGCCTCCATGCTCAAGGAGTGCAGTCAAAATAGAAGCAGGCAGTATTTCATTCAAATACTGAAAGTTGTCTATCACAAGCCAGGTTTCTTTCTGGCAGCTTATGGACCTTAATGCATCACAGGTTTCCCCTACGGTCAAGGCATTTGGAAGTCTTGCTTTCAGCATGCGGGCTCCCGCAAGAGCATCTATCTTCTTAATTTCCAAGCAGAGTCGTCTGTAGCTTGATTCGGGAGCTTCGTCCACAGCGGTAAACCAGTATACAGCTGTTCCCTTCGGCAGATTATTCTCCAAATAATCCCGGACAGCAGTAGTTTTACCATAGCCTGACGGAGCTTCTACAATAGCTGCAGGTGAAGACGAAAGATTATTCAATTTGCTATTAAGATTATCCGAGTAATAGTGGATGTCTGCAACCGGGATTTT
>ENA-UOOM01003346-UOOM01003346.1-fermentation-metagenome-genome-assembly--contig:-NODE-3346-length-11770-cov-10.149723_pt1 | contig 11770 bp, 4 predicted proteins | sample MGYA00245781_ERZ724031 | MGnify/ENA primary metagenome ERZ724031 (study PRJEB28704, sample SAMN03018317) | fermentation metagenome | biome: anthropogenic terrestrial biome; feature: soil; material... | reverse complement strand
CCGAAGCCCCCGCCGAGGAGCCCGAAGCCCCCGTCGAGGAGTCTGAAGCCCCCGCCGAGGAGCCGGAAGCCCCTGCTGAGGAGCCTGAAACCCCTGCCGAGGAGCCTGAAGCCCCTGCCGAGGAGCCCGAAGCCCCCGCCGCGGAGCCTGAAGCCCCTGCCGCGGAACCGGAAACCCCCGCCGAGGAGCCTGAAGCCCCCGCTGAGGAGTCGGAAGCCCCTGTCGCGGAACCAGAAGGCCCCGCTGAGGAACCCGAAGCCCCCGCCGAAGAGCCCATCGCCGCGGCCATGATCATTCAACAGCCGCCCATCGCAGAGACAGAGGCAACCATTGTGGAAGAAGATAAGGGCATCCTCATTCAGGAAATATTGGATGCGCAATATCCCGGCAGGAAAATCTCCATCTATGCCAAGTGGGCAGATATGAACAAACTGGAGATTGGCAACACGATTACGTTGACAGCTGTGCTAAGCGGCTACGAAGGACTTGTCTACACGCAGCGCTGGCAGGTTGCCACGGAAGGAAGCAATTATCAGGATGTATCCGGCGCCAATGGTCTGAGCCACACGTTCATCCTGGACGAGCAGAACTATTATTGGTCCTGGCGCATCGCGGTGGATATTGCCGCTGTGCAGTCCATGCAGTAATGGCTCCTTGCTTGAATGAATGTTGACTTGGACACAAAGAGAAGGAGCAAGACGATGAATAGATCAATTCAAAAAATGACAGCCTGCCTGATGGCCCTGATCCTGGCCATCGGCATGCTGCCTTTGGGCGCGTTAGCGGACATCCTGGGCGTAACGGATTATTCCGGCGGCATCAGCATGGCGAGGATCAGCCCAATCACACATACCACCACCTATGTTTTCAAGAACGGAGCAAACACGGTTGACACCCAAATCGTTCAAAACAATCAAGCCTTAAGCGCGCCCGCTACGCCGGAAGCACCGGCGGGACAGCGCTTTGTCGGGTGGTTTGCCCAAGGGGCCGCCACGCCGATGGCCTTCAACGTACCCATCACGGTGACTGCTACATCCAGCGTTACGGTGAACGCTACGTTTGAAGATGTGGTGTACGTGTCCTTTGCTTACGACAGCACGCCGGACGACCAGACCAACAACGCGGCGATCATCGCCACCAAGGCGATGGCCCCCGGCGCGACCACCGATGACAGCGGCGTGCCGCTGGTGGTCGGCGCACCCGGCAAGGCATTCTCGCACTGGTCGCAGACCGTTGGCGGGAGCGCTTTCCCGTTTGCCAGCACACCGATCCACGCCAACCTGACCCTCTATGCGGTGCTGACCGACAAATGGCAGGTGCACTTCGACAGCCATGGCGGCACAACCGTGTTGCCGCAGTACATCACCCACGGCAGCGCCGCAAGCGAGCCATCCATGCCAACCAGACAGGGATATGCGTTTGCCGGCTGGGCGACGGACGCGGCAGGCACCGCGCCATACAATTTCTCATCTTCTGTGACCGGCCCGCTGACACTGCACGCGGTATGGACACCCGGGCAGGCAAACTACTCGGTCATCTACTGGCTGCAAAATACCGATGACAATAACTATACGTACGATCAGACCCTGACCAGAAGCGGTACATTGGATGAGGAAACCACGTACAGCGTAGAGCCTTACGTCGGTTTCACGCTCGATGCCAACCGTACCAATGCCGCCGCCAACAAGAGCTATGTAAAGAGCGACGGCACGGCGGTCAAGAATGTCTATTACAACCGCAATACGTATACATTCACGATGGAGTATCTGCGACAAGGTTCAAGCAGATGGAGAACGCTGAGCACCACCACGCTCCGGTTTGGGCAAAGCACCGTTGTACCCTATGAGGACGCGGTGGAGGACTACCCGAACCATGGCTGGTACACCACCAGAGACAGCAGCATCTCCTATACCGAGGCGCCTGTTATGGGCGCGGCGGACCTGACCGTGCATGGCCGATATGATGGAGACACAAAATTCTATGTTCGGTATGTGGAAAAGGGTACGAACACAGATATTAAGCCATCGTACATGTTCTACGGGTCAGGCAACTACAGCCTGACCAAAGAGGATGGCATTGCCATCACCGGATTTACCGTAACCCCCATGAGAGAATGGAAGGAGTGGGGCCGTGACCGGACCGCCATCATCTACTACACGCGCAATACCTATACCATTACCTTCACACCAAACAACAATACGGGCTCCGTGGTGAGCGAGGCCATTCCGTACCAGGCGGACATCTCGGGCAGAGCCTTGGCGGGGTACTCGGAAGGCGTCACAACCTATGAGCAGAATGGCGTAATCTACACATTCGGCGGATGGTTTGTCTCGCCCAGTCTGGATGGGGCGACCAAGTTCTCCTTCGCGGGCAAGACCATGCCGGCCAACAACATGGTGTTGTTCGGCAAGTGGATACCGCCCGTGCACTCGGTGAAATACTACCTGACGCCCGATGCCGGCGGCCCCTCCGGAACGGTGAGCGGCATCCCGCACGGACAGCCCGTATCCGGCTCAGCGGTGCATTACAACATGCCTGCCGGCTTAACCGCCGCTGACTTCTTGGGATGGCATTGGTATGTTGGCAGCACCTTTATGCCTTACGACTTCGCGCGGCCTGTGACGGACAGCAGCGTGGTGCTCTACCCCGCCTGGAAGGAACAGACCTACACCATTACCTATGACGCTAATGGCGGAAGCGGTGCCGCGCCCGTTGATTCGGTGCGCTATGCATCCGGCGCTCAAGCCGTCGTGATGGGGGCGGGGCAGCTGTCCTTGACAGACCGCGTATTCCTCGGATGGAATACCAAGGCCGATGGCAGCGGCACGGCATTCTACCCCAACAACAAGGCGACAATTACGGAAGACCTCTTGCTGTTTGCGCAATGGGGCATCATACCGCCGACAACCAGCATTACCTATCATCGCAATAGCGGTGAAGCGGGCGATGTACCCATCACCGAAAACCTGCTGAACAATGCAACGCACGTCATCAAACCGGCAAACACTTTCAGCAGACCCGGCTACAACTTCATTGGTTGGAATACCAACGCCAATGGCAACGGAACCCCATATCAGCCGGGTACATCGGTCATGATTACAGCCGGCACAACAAACGAGCTCTATGCACAATGGCAGGCAGCCACCGTCGATGTGGTAGCTACCAAGATCTGGGACGGTGGGCATTCGGTGAATCACGTGATCGTAACGCTGAAGCTGTATCGCCAGATTGGTTCAGGCACACCTCAACTGGTAACGGATGCACCGTCCATCTCACCGAACACGGGAATCAGTGATGAGTTCGTGTACACATGGGAAAATCAGCCCATCGGGGACGGACAGAACACCTATACCTACTCTGTTCAGGAGGTGACGACGGGGCTGCCCAGCGGATACACCTCTATCGTACAGCCCACGTCGGGGGGCTACAATTTCACGGTGACCAACACATACCATAACATTGGTGATGTGGAAGCATTCAAATACTGGTACACGGACGGCGTTGTACCGCAACTGCCCGATGTCTGGTTCCAGCTATACCGGTACACTGAGGCTAACCCCACGCTGGAGCTGGTGCCAAAGCAGAATATCAAATTCATGCCCGGCGGTACCTTCCATTGGAAGCTGCCGAAGATGCCCAATGCGGATCCGTCTGGAAACGCGTACATCTACATCGTGAAAGAAGTGGATGCCAATGGTAATGATTACGTGCCTGCCGGCTATGAAAAGGTTGAAGCCACGGATAAAGCCGCTGTTCATAACTATCGCTATGGCAGGGACAGAAAAGTAACTGTCACCAAAGATTGGTCTGATGTGCCCATTGACAAGCGTAGCAGTATCTCGGTTACCCTGTTTATGAATGGGGAAATGCTTGTCAAATCAGGGGTCACCAATCCCGTCATCCTGGACGCGAACAACAATTGGACCTACAGCTGGACGGGGCTCGTCAACTACTACAATCAGACGACCCTGAACAACTATACCGTAACGGAAGATACGAGCACGCTGCATCAACATGTGGTGTTTGATGAAGTCACCTACACCCATACTGACATCACGCCCGGCTATCTGACAACGGCCACCATCAAGAATCGATTGGTGGATATGACGAGTGTGAGCGGCACCAAGACCTGGGCAGACAACGACGACCAGGACGGCATCCGACCGGACAGCATCACGGTGAAGCTGATGAACGGCAACACCGAGGTGGACAGCCGGACGGTGACAGGTCCCGATTGGAACTACACCTTCAATAACCTGCCCAAGTACGCCAACGGTGTGGAGATTGCCTACACAATCGCGGAAGCAGACGTGGAAGGCTACACCTCGGAGCCGGATGGCTACAACCTGACGAACACGCACACGCCGGCCACCAGGACCGTCCGTGTATCCAAACTGTGGGTCGACAATGACAACAAGACCGACCTGCGCGCCCCGGTGACGCTGCGGTTGGATGCCAAGGTAAACGGACAGATCATTCCTTGGACAGACCTGAGGGCTGCCTCAGCATCCGGTCAACAGATGAGCGCGAACGGCAAGGTGACGCTAACTGCCAAGGCAAACGAGAGTCATGACTTTAATCACCTGCCATTGTTCTACGAGGGGAATGCCGTCCAATACGAAGTGGTGGAAGAGACGGTACTCAACGGCTACAACAGCCCCGAGTACGGTGAAACCGAAAACGATGGCAAGACCGCAACCAACAGGATTCTATCGTCAACACTGACGATTGCCAAGCTGATCGAGGGCACCGAGTACACGGAGACCGAGCCATTCGAGTTCCGCGTGGTGTTCAATGGGGATGAGGAGGACTTCGTTACATTCACCCTCAGACATGGCGAGCGTTACCCCATCACCAACCTTCCCTACGGCCTGACCTACCGGGTGAGTGAGACCCAGCCCGACGGATTCATTGTAACGTACGATGAGAACGCAACGGGTACCCTGGTGGGCGAGGACATGGAGACGATCATCACCAACATCTACCAGGCCAGCGGCACCTACGACATTGACGCCGACTTGAACCCGACCAAATCACTGGCAGGCCGCGTCTTGGCGGACCAGGAATTCAGCTTCGAACTGAGGGAAGGCGATGAGCTGATTGAGGCGGTGCAGAACACCGCGGACGGAAACATCCCCTTCAGCGCACTGACCTTCGACCAGGATGACATCGGTGAGCATTACTACACCATCCGTGAAGTAGATGACGGCGAGGTCGGCATGACGTACGACCCCGGAACCCTGGCCTTCATCATCCAGGTGGCTGACATCGGCGGACACCGACTGGAAGCGACAGTCATCAAACCGGATAGTGTGACCTTCAACAACACGTTTGTCCCGCAGACAATGGACATCGCGGTCGACAAACAGTGGGCTGACAATAACAACGCGGCCGGACTGCGACCGGCGTCCATCCAGGCGCAGCTGCTGCAAAACGGTGAGCCCCTGGGACAGCCCGTCACCATCAGCGCGGCCAATGGCTGGACCACGACCTATCCCGGACTGCCCATCCGCGACGGCAATGGCACCCCATACATCTACACCGTACGCGAGACAGCAACCCTGACCAACTACCTGCCGACTTACCAGGGCTTGGCTGCCGGCAGACTGACCATCATCAACACGCTGACCGAGGTACCCACACCGCCACCCGCGCCGCCTGCGCCTCCGGCCCCCGGTCCGGCGCCGGCACCGGAAGCACCTGCGGCAGCACCCGGTAACATCTCCGGCAACCTCGGCGAAACATTCGAGTAATGACGGGCCAAGCACCGCCCGGATGAAAGTGAGAGAAATACGATGAAAAACACGAAGCGCATCGCAATGCTGGTGCTGGCCCTGATGCTGATTCTGCCTTCCGCGGCGATAGCCGCGGAGGCGGAAAGGCCTCTGGTAGTGGCCTCCCTGACGCAGATGAGCGGCACCTTTACAACCAACATGTGGGGCAATAACACCGCCGATGTAGACATGCGGCTGCTGCTCCACGGCTACCCCACCATCTATGAAAACCTGAATCAACAGTATGAGCGCAACAATGTGGCGCTGTCCAACCTGGTCATCCGGGATGAGCCGGATGGCGGCAAAACCTACTACTTTACTGTTCGGCCGGGGTTGAGTTACAACGATGGAACCTCCATCACCGCCAAGGACTATGTGTTCACCATCCTGATGAGCGCCTCACCTTATATTGCCCAGATTGGGGGCACGCCCGCCGCGTTCAGCTACATCAAGGGTGAACAGGATTACATCAGCCAACCAACCAAGCCCTTTGCCGGCGTACGCCTGCTGGGTGAGATGGCATTCAGCCTGACGGTAACGCCAGAAAGTTTCCCCACGGCCAACGACCTGATCTATGCAGACATCCAGCCCTACCCATTCCATGTTCTCGCGCCGGGCTGCGACATCGTGGATGATGGCGAAGGCGCCTACATCTCCGGCCCCTGGAGCGCCGAGCTGCTGCGCGAAACCATGCTGGCCCCGGAAACCGGCTATCTGAGCCACCCCATGGTGACCTCGGGCCCCTACAGCCTGGTGTCCTACGACGCAGAAACCGGTCGCGCCGAACTGGCGTTGAACCCCCGCTTCGAGGGCAACCCCTACGGGCAGAAGCCGACCATCGAGAGCATCGTTTTCGAGCCGATTGCCAACAAGGACATCCTGAACAAACTGGCCTCCGGTGAGGTGGACCTAATTAACAAAGCATCCGCCCGCGCCATCACCGACGCGGCGCAGGCAACCGGTGACCTGGCCAGCGTGGGGTATGACCGGGAAGGCCTGACCTACCTGCTGGTCGCCACTGAACGGCCGGCCATGTCCACCGTGGGCGTGCGCCAGGTAGTGGCCTACAGCCTGGATGTGGATCGTCTTATCGAGGAGTTCCTGGGCGAACAGGGCTTCCGCGTGTACGGCTTCTACGGGCTAAGCACCATCCGGGCGCGCGAATACGCGCAGCCCATCAACCAAATCCCCTCCTACAACCTGGATCGGGAGGCTGCTCTGAAGGCGGTGGTAGCCGACGGCTATACCCTCAACGAAGCGGGCGCCCCCTACGATGAGTTGCTTGGCGGCATCCGTTACCGCCAGGGCACGGGGGGGCTGGTGCCGCTTAGCATCACACTGGCTATTACTCCGGACAACCTGGCCGCGGATATCGTAGCCCGGCAACTGGAACAAAACCTGCCCAGAATCGGCGCGCAGTTCACCGTCAAAATGATGAGCATGCCCGCCTTGCTGGCACAGTACTACCGCCAAGCGGCGCGCGAAGCGGATCTGTACTTCCTGGGCAGCAACTTCATGAAAAACTTCGCCGGCAACCCCACCGGATACTCGGCCGAATCCTTCGACCAGAGCAACAACCCTGCGGCCATTGTGGACAAGGAACTCAGCGAGCTGACCATCCGCCTGCGGGAGACAGCGACCAACCGCAACGCCTACCTGCTAGCCTGGCAGGCTTACCAGACGCGCATGGCGCGCGTGTTGCCCATCATCCCGCTGTATACCAACATCTACACGGATATCTACAGCCAGGCCTCCGGCCTGCAAGGCTATTCCTCGGATAACTACTGGAGCTGGGGCGAAGCCATCCTGTACGCGAACAGATAACAAAATCGGCATCACCATTAACGGGTCAGAGGGGCGAAAACGCCCCTTTGACCCTTGCTTGTTATTTTCTGCTGTATCATGTAATATTGACTGAAGCACAGGCATGGGACAAATCCATCGGCAACATGCCGGCCGTGATCGGGGAAATTGCGTGAACAGCAGGGACTCAACGTTCTTTCTGCCCAAACCTCTGACCGCAAAGCTGTGGCAGGTTTCTTCGTTTGCGACCACCATCATCGCGGCGCCCTCCGGCTACGGCAAGACCACGGCGGTGCGCCAATTGCAGCTTGATACCCCGGATGCCGACTTTTTCTGGTCACCCCCCGCGTGGGAGGATGCCCGAAACGGCTGGCGGGGATTCTGTGAGCAGATTGCCCAGTTTGACCCGGATTCAGCCATGGCGCTCATCGAGGTGGACTACTTCACGGATCCCTCCCTCGCGTGGCGCGCGGCCGATATCCTGCGCAAGCTGAATTGTCCCGCCGCCCGGCATACCTATCTGATGATTGATGACTTTCACGCGATGCGCGGACTCGTGCCGGCTTCCATCGTCACCGCGCTGATTAACCACACCTGCGAACGCCTGCACCTGATATTAATGGGGCAGGCGTTTGAATTGCCTTTCGTCAACACCTATGGCGCCTACGCGCTCAATTGGATTGGCGAGGAGGATTTGATGTTCTGGCCCGAGGATATCAGGAAATATTTCCTGTCCGCCGGGCTGGTGATGACGGATGCCGAGGCCATGGATGCCTTTGACGCCACGCAGGGCTGGGCTGCCGCGGTGCATGTGCGCCTGCAAGATGCCATGCGCCAGGGCGATGGTTCCGTCGTGGCGCAGCGCATTGGCCGGCTGATTGCTTACCTGTCCTTCGATCGCCTGTCCGCCGAGCAGAAAAAGGATTTGCTATGCCTGGCCTTCTTCGAGCGGGTGACGGAGGACGACCTTTGCGCGCTGTGGGCGGTGGATGAGCTGGGCGATGAACAGCTGAGCCTGCTGGCTTCGGTGCCGATGCTGCTGCGCGATCCGGAGGACGGCAGTTTCCGGGTATCCCAAGCTTTGCGCGACTTCTGGCTGGGCAGGCTGCGAACTGTGCCCGAACCCATCCGCAAGGAAGTATATGGCCGGGCCGGCCGCCGGTTCGCCCGGCGCAAGGACCCGGTGCAGGCCATCGCTTGCTTCCACGCGGTAGAGAACTACGAAGCTATCCTGTCCATGGACCTGAAGCTGCTGTCATATACCAAAATAGGAAATGTGTATTTTGACGATATCGCGCGCGAGATTGTAGCCAACTGCCCGATGGAGGTGAAGCTGGCAAACCCTATATCCTTCCTGCGTGTGGCGTATCACCTGTATGGCGCGGGCGATTACACCACCTATCGCCAGGCGCTGGCGCAGGCGGCGACCTTTATGCAGCCAAACAGCGCGTCCGAGCTCTACGGCGAGTGGCTGTTGATTTCGATGCTGGATTACCTGCCGGATGTGGAGAAGATGCACGCCGTCCTGCTGGAGGCGGAGCGCTACCTGCAGGGGCCAGCGCGCTCCATCCCGCGGGAGGAGCCGTTCCTCTTTGGCTGCCCGTCCATCTGGTTTGCGTTTTACAGCCAGCCCGGTAAGGGCGACGAAATCGCGGTGAAGATGGCGGCCTGGCTGTATGACTATCAACGGTTGCTGGGCGGGCGCGGTGTAGGCGCGGACCAATTGTACCGCGGTGAACTGGCCAGCATGCAGATGCGCCTGCGCGAGGCAGCCAACTACGCGCATACCGCGGCCGCCCTGGGCGAGCAGGCCAGACAGCCCACCGTCATCTATGGCGCGGCGCTGCTGCTGGCCCGCGTCGCCATCGCTCGCCAGGATATGGAAGGCGCGCACCAGGCATTGCTCTATCTGGAGAGGAGCAGCGTGCAATTCCCCATCATTCAGGGCACGGCCATGCACGCGTATATGCTGGCCTCGGTGCGCAGCCTGATCCTGTCCATGATGCAGGAAATGGGCATGGCGCCCGATGTGTATGGCCACGTGGACCGCTTGCCCCGCGGCGACTCTTTGCTGGCGCAGCTGACCATGCACGTACGGGTGGTGGACCTGATGACCCATGGCGAATTCGAGCGCGGCATGGGGGAAATGGTCGCGGTGCTGAGCGAGGGCCCACCCCGCTGCAACACGGTGATGCGCATGATCATCAGCGTGGCGGTGGCTGGGTGTCTCACCGTGGTGGGCATGCAGGATGAGGCGCTGCCGCTGATCACCCAGGCGCTTGAATTGTCCTATGAAGATCGCATGATGACCGTGTTCGTCAACCACCGGGAGGCGCTGCGCCCCTTGCTGATGCATCCCAGCCTGAACAAGTACCAGCGCTTTATCCGCGAAATATTTGCCCAGAACACCCAGGCCACGGCCGGCAACCGCTCGGATCGTGTGCTGCCGCAGGATACCGAAATGCCCGAAAGCCTGACGGCACGGGAGCTGGAGGTGGCCACACTGGCCGCTAAAGGCATGCGCAACGCGGAGATTGCCGACAAGCTGGTGGTAACCGAGAGCACCGTGAAAAAACACCTGCAGCGCATTTTTGAAAAGCTCGACATCGACCGCCGCTCCCGTTTGATTGAACGGCTGGGGCGCTGATTTCCACCCTTTTATGCAATATTCCCATGGTTTTTTCTTGCCAGATTATCCTATCAATGCTATACTTATCACATCACAAACGAAAAACAAGGAGGATTTATCGGATGAAGAAACTCTCTGCCCTTCTGCTGGCCGCCCTGATGTTGGTCAGCATCCTGCCCCTGGCTGTTCAGGGTGAAGTGGTCAGCCTGACCATGGGTTCCTGGCGCAGCGACGACGCGGCGCAGGTACAGGCGCTTCTGGACAAGTATAAGGAAGAAACCGGCGTTACCATCAAGTTTGAGCCCACCGTGTCCGACCAGTACAACGCGACCCTGCGCCTGGCGCTGGACAACGGCACCGGCCCCGACCTGTTCTACTCCCGCTCATACGCGGTGGGTCAGGAACTGTTTGATGCCGGCTTCTCCATGGATTGCACCGACATCCCCGGCGTGAAGGAAAACTTCGGCGAGTCCGCCCTCAATGCCTGGCAGACGCCCGATGGCAAGGCCTTTGCCGTGCCGTTTGCTGCGGTCAGCCACGTTGTGTATTACAACAAGGACATTTTTGCCGAGAACAACCTGGAAGTGCCCGCCACGTTTGAGGACTTCCTGGCGGTGTGCGAGGCCCTGCGCGCCAAGGGGATTGAGCCCCTGGCCAACGGCATTGCCTCCAACTGGGACATCCTGGAGTGCGTCTACCTGGGCATGCTGCCCAACTATGTGGGCGGCGCTGAGAACCGTGCCAAGTACGAATCCGGCGAGCTGAAGATGAACGACGAGAAGTTCCTCAAGTCCCTGCAGGATTTCGCGGCGCTGGCCAAGTACCTGCCCATGGGCTTTGAGTCCATCACCAACTCCGACGGCCCCGCCCTGCTGGGCACCGGCCGCGCGGCGATGTTCATCGACGGTTCCTGGACCTGCGGTGTCTGGGGCAAGGATTATGCCGACCTCAACTGGGGCACCTTCGCCATCCCCGCGCCCGCCGGCAATGAGCCCGGCATGTGCTTCCACCCCGACATGGGCATCACCGGCAACAACGCCACCAAGCACCCCGAAGAGGTGAAGGCATTCCTGGCGTGGCTGGCCAGCCCCGAAGGCGCCCAGACCACTTCCACCTACCTGCCGCTGGGCTTCTTCCCGATGATCAACGCCCCCATCACCTTCGCCGATGAGCGCGTCACCGAGATCCTGGCGCTCAACGAGGGCAAGGTCATGGACGCCCGCTTTGTCTGGGCCAAGCTGCTGGATATGTACACCCCCATGGTGGACCAGCTCAACGCCCTGACCCGCGGCGAAACCACCCCTGAAGCCGTGGCTGAGGTCTTTGCGGCCGAGCAGGCCAAGGTGCTTGGCAAGTAATATGCCCTGAATGGAAACCTGCCGGGAGCCCGGAAACCGGCTCCCGGCTTTCTCTTTTCATACGAAACGCCAACTCTATATATCTATCGTTTCGTATCCTTTCAGTCTTTCCGATGAACGTGCTACGCATTATGGTTGCCAATCGTTCAGGCAGGCGCTCGTGCGTTCATTGCCAAAGACATATGCTGGATGGAGGTGCCAGGAGA
>ENA-UOOM01003345-UOOM01003345.1-fermentation-metagenome-genome-assembly--contig:-NODE-3345-length-11774-cov-3.298660_pt1 | contig 11774 bp, 11 predicted proteins | sample MGYA00245781_ERZ724031 | MGnify/ENA primary metagenome ERZ724031 (study PRJEB28704, sample SAMN03018317) | fermentation metagenome | biome: anthropogenic terrestrial biome; feature: soil; material... | reverse complement strand
GATTCATTCTGCCAAGTCGACGAATAACCGCGTGGAGCTTGCCGCAAAGGTTGAGCTGTCCGCCAAAAGTGCGCTACTGCTCTCTATTCCTGCGGCGATGACCGTGGGGATACTTGCGAAGCCGATTTTGACGCTGCTGTTCTCCTCTGCGCTGTCAGCCTCACAACTTAATGTTGCTGCTGAAACGGTTCAGCTGCTGGCTGTCGGGCTGGTGTTTGTGGCTGTGGGAACCGCAGGGGCAATGCAGCTTTGGGCGACGGGGTATATGCGTGTCGGAATATTGAACGCCGTTATCGCACTGGCTGTCAAGTTGTTTTTAACTCTGATTTTGGCTACCGCGGAAAAAACGGTATCAGGAGCGGCTTTCTCCACAGTGGCGGCGCTGTTCACATACTGTGCCTGCAACGCAGTGCAGGTCACGAGAAGGCTCCGTTCGGGGCTGGATGTACTCAACTCCCTAATCAAGCCCTTAATCTGCGCAATGTGCATGGGAACCGCGATGTATTTTCTGTATTTCGCTCTGTTGGATAAGATAATGGGTGCCGCGGGCAGCATCCTTGCCGCCCTGGGCGGGTACCTGATTTATATCGCCCTCGCCTTGGCCATGCGCGTACTCACGCATAGCGATTTGGCCATGTTACCCTTTGGACCGAAACTATACGATATTCTTAACAGAACCGGGATGGTAAAATGAACGATTTGACTATAGCAGGACTGGGAGCTTTCCCCAACCAACTCGCACACCAGGCAAAAAAATGCATTGAATCTGCAAATTTTATAGTGTTTCAGACCAAAAGCAGCCACTCCTTTGAGGAGGGACGCGGATGGATGAGCTGCGATGACCTTTACGATTCCAGCGAGGACTTCGACGAACTAAACAAGGCAGTTGCAGAACGCCTCGAAGACCTGTGCGAAAGGGGCAGTACCGCGTTTTTAATGCAGGGCTCCCCTCTCGGAAAGGCCATGACTAAAGAAATCGTCCGCGAGTGCAAAGAGCATGGCAAATCTGTTTCGATTATACCGGGAACAAGCTACGCCGATGCGGCAATCGCAAGTTCGGAATATTGCTTTGATGCGCCTGCGGTTTCGTTGGACGCAATCTCTGCTGAGGGGGCACGCATCGACCCGACTAAACCTCTGGTAATTTGCGAGATAGACAGCTTGCTCCTTGCAGGAACGGCAAAGCTGGAGATGCTCGAGTATTACCCCGCGGATTGGCAAGTCACCCTCGCAGTGCCCGAAGGGAATGAATACAATTGTATCTTTATTCCGCTTGCAGAACTAGACCGCCAGCAACAGGAGCTTTATACCTGTGCGACCTGCGCCATATTGCCCCCTTTGAGTTTTTTGGATATGGAGAGGCGGGGCGTCGAACAGGTGGACGAGCTTGTCAAGCTCCTCCGCGCTCCCGGCGGGTGCCCCTGGGATGCGGAGCAGACGATAAAATCCCTCCGTTCGACGGTGCTGGAGGAGGCTTATGAGGTCGCCGAAGCGATAGACGACGAAGACGACATAGGCCTTTGCGAAGAACTGGGAGACCTTTTGCTCCAGGTGGTGTTTTTGTGCAGAATAGCCGCAGAACAGGGAAGCTTTACCCTTCGGGACGCGGCGACGGACCTTTGCGCGAAGATGATTTACCGCCATCCCCACGTCTTTGGAGATGCTGTGGCAAAGGACTCTGCAGCGGTACTGTCCGCTTGGGAGAACCTTAAAAAGACCGAAAAGGGGATGGAGTCCCAGGGAGATGTGCTCAAGGCTGTACCCAAAACACTGCCCGCATTAACGCGCAGCGCCAAGGTTCAAAAAAAAGCTGCAAAAGTCGGGTTCGACTGGGATTCCCCTAAGGATGCATTGAAAAAGGTGCTGGAAGAATCGCAGGAATTCGAAGCAGAACTCGACAGCGGCAACCAAGACCGCGCATTTGAAGAGATGGGCGATTTGCTCTTCGCTGTGGTGAATGCGGAAAGGCTTTCCGGTATAGACCCGGAGCTTGCGCTTACAAGGGCGACAGAGAAATTCACCCGCCGTTTTTGCGACATGGAGGAAGAGGTGAATAAAAGCGGTAGAGAAATGGAAGCAATGTCATTGGGCGAACTCGATTCGGTATGGGACGAGGTTAAAAGGAAAACTCATTGAGCACAAAAAGCCCAAAAATGCTTGAAAAGTCTTGTAGAACGCAACAAATACTGCTAGAATAGAAAAGCCGACAAAGCCTGTCCATGCCCTAAAAATTGGCAAGTGGCAGAATATTTTATCAGGCAGCATAAACCGCGGCAATCTCCCAGCTGCAGGCTGCGATTATTACTGCAATACACACATACTTTCAGGAGGATTTACCATGAACAAGAACGAACTCATATCCGCTGTTGCTGAGAAGAGCGGCCTTTCCAAAAAGGACGCAGAAAAAGCCGTTTCCGCTTTTGTTAACACGGTAACCGAGTCTCTCGCGCAGGGAGATAAGGTTCAGCTTGTCGGCTTCGGCACGTTTGAGGTCAAAGACCGCGGCGCCCGCAAAGGCCACAACCCCCTCACCGGTGCCGAGATTGACATTCCTGCGTCCAAAGCACCCGCTTTCAAGGCAGGCAAAGCGCTTAAAGACGCATTAAACTGAGTTTGTTGCCATGGCGAATAAGGACCTCCAAGTCAATTTTGGGGGTTCTATTTTTATGTTTGCCGTTGCGAGGAAGGCTAGTATAAAGCGAATATACCTTTCTTATTTGGAAATTCTCATCAATATAAACTGGCGCTATTCTTAACAGTTCCAATATATATCCACATACTTGCCTATAATATTACTGTCACAACGCATCACCGTTTCCGGACTCAATCAAAAAATGAAGTCCTCTTTGGTTATTGGCTTTTTGTTTTCATACATAAAAACCCAAAAATCCTCTAAAGTGGGATGGAATTATCACGATATACTTATAAAGGTGTATTTATTCCATGGGTTGTGGGTGCATTTCTTTGGGTAGCTGGAAGCTCTAGCGTCGCAGCAAGAGAAACAGGGGGTCTACTATGAAAGTTTCGGGTAGTACAGAAAGCTCCATCAGTTCTGTAAACAGGGCTAACAGTTTGATTGCGCCAGAGCAGGACAGCTTTGTCAGAGCTATTCAAAAACAAAAGTTCAATTTGCATAAACAAAGGCTGGGCGTTACTGCAAACAAAGAAATGACAGATAAAGAAAAGGAACAGACGCGAGCTGAGTTAAAACAACGGCTTAATAATCTGAACGAGCAACTGAATGGCAAAAACGCTGATGCAGTTAAGGGCAAAAGCGAAAAAGCCGTCGATGGTGTAAAAGAGACTGCAAACGTAGAAATTGGCGACGAATCGTCAGAGGTGTTGTTTGAAGAGGAGTTTTTGCGCGGCGTTTACAACGCAGATGCCTCACTTAAACAGGTGAGTGCAGCGCGAATTGCGATGATGAAGATGGGTGCAAGGATTAAGACCCTCGAAACCGAAATAAGGATGGACAGCGCGCGAGGAGTTGCCACGGCCAAAAAAGAGGAAGCGCTATCCGACATTAAGAGCAAGCTGTTCGACATATCGAACAAACTGAACCGCCCGGATGCAACCGGTTCGGGCAAGGCAGAAATCGCTTACAAGTCTATAAAAGATGGCAATAGTGGAGATAAGTCCGTCAAAGCTGAAGATGAGGTAATACTCCAGGTTGAGACGCGAATCCCCCTTAAGTTGCGCAAGGTCTGGTTGCACAGCGGCACAAGGCTTGTAAATGTAAAGCTTTAGATGCCGCTTACCAATAAGCAGCAATAAGGCTCCCCTGGTGTACTCCCACGAAAAGCCTCCTGTCGTTTATATTGGGCAGGAGGCTTTTGCTGCGGCAATCTGATAATCCGCATTATTCCTGATTAAGTATAAAGCTATTAACCACATGGGCGACGCCGCCCTCGTCGTTGCTGCGGGTGATGAAATCAGCTTCGGCTTTGACCGCGTCCCCCGCGTTGCCCATCGCAACGCCCAGACCCGCGGCTTTTATCATGCCTATGTCCACAATATCGTCGCCCACGGCTGCTATTTCCAATAAATCTATACCCAGCAATTCTGCAAGGTGAGCCATCGCGATTTCTTTTTTGATGTCGTGGGATGTGTAGAACTCTAATATGTTTATCCAGGTCTTGGAAACGCCGTATTCCGGCAGTTCACGCTTCATGCGCTCCATGCATTCGGACACGACTTCCGGTTCCGGGTCAGTAAACAGCATTATCTTGCAGCAGTCGTCGCAATCGCGTTTGTTAAAATCGATAATAGAACCTTTCATGCCGAAGGATTCTTCATAAAAAACCGTAGCCTTGCTGCCCTCTTGGGCGTAATAGTCCCCGTCGTCCCTGATTGCAAGGAAGTCGTAGCCGTACTTGTTGGAAAATGCCACGCAATCCTTGACCTGCTCCACGGTCATCAAATAACCGAAGAACTTGGAATTATCAGACGCGCGCCAGACCGAAGAACCGGAACCCGCTATAACGTACGGGTCCGAAAGTGCAAGCTCATCGAGCACGCTCTTTTTGAGTGCGGGGTATGGTCGGGCGGAACCTATGACTATTTTGACCCCCGCATCCTCCGCGGCGCGGACGGCCTCCTTGTCGGCTTCAGAAATTTGACCAGAACTGGAAATCAAAGTTCCGTCGACGTCGAGCACCAGCATTTTATACATATATTCCTCCGGAGTCGTTCAAGCAAATGTATCCACAGCGATTTTTGCAAGCAGGAGCGCCATCACTCCCAGCATCATAGGTCGGATGAGTTTCGCTCCCCGCTTGATGGCAAGCCGGGAGCCTATTATGCCGCCCGCGATGCCAAATAGGGCGGCGGGGACGGCGAGCGTATAGTTTATCCTGCCGCTTAGCGCAAACGTCGCCAGGGCGCCGATATTAGACGCGAGGTTGGCGAGCTTTGCGGTGCCGCTGGCTTGAACGGCGTCCAGCCCAACGGCGGAGGAAAGGGCAATTATCCAGAAGGTTCCTGTACCAGGACCGAAAAAACCATCATAAGCGCCTAAAGCAAGCCCAAGTACCGCGCAAAGCGCATAGAGCGGAAAGCCGAAAATGCGCTGGCGGGATACCTCCCCGAAGTCCTTCTTGAATATGGAGAAAATTGCGATAATCGGAATGAGCACAATCATCAAAAGCCCTATGGCTTTGCCGCTGACGAGGAGCGAGAGCCTGGCGCCGATAGCCGCGCCGATAATCGAGAATACGCCCGAAACAATTGCTATGGGCACATTGACGCGACCGTTTTTTATGTACTGGATAGATGCGGCGAGGGTGGACAAAGATGAGGAGAATTTGTTGCTGCCGAGCGCGGTGTGGGCGGCAATACCCGAAGCGTAATAGGAGGGAAGGGAAATGAGCCCGCCGCCGCCCGCGATGGAATCCACCAGTCCTGCAAGAAAAATCATAGGGAAAAGCAGCAGTTCGCTCATACTCATACATGCGTAGTCCTATTTGTTTGGTCGGCGGGAGTATAGGTTCACTTGGGTTTAATGCTTCGCGCGCCGCAGTCTTGAGCCGTAAACCGCGGTTGGTCCCAAGCACCGTGTAAATAAGTATAATGGCTGTGAGGTCAAATTGCAAACACACATCTCAAAGCAACAAGCAAGAGAGCGGAGTACAGGGTCGGGAACAAATAAAAAAGCGGGCTGCATTTGAAAGCAGCCCAAATAGCCGTATTAGCTATTTTTCAAGTATCCTTGCAAGGAACTCCCTGGTGCGCGAATGCTTGGGCGAACCAAAGATCACTTCGGGGCTGTCCTGCTCGAGTATTACGCCGCCGTCCATAAAGCAGACGCGCTGCGCTACCTCCCGCGCAAAAGCCATCTCGTGGGTGACGACGAGCATGGTCAGCCCCGTGGTCGCCAAACCGCGCATGACTTTGAGCACTTCGCCAACCATCTCCGGGTCCAGCGCGCTGGTGGGTTCGTCGAACAGCAACACCTCTGGATCCATGGAAAGCGCCCGGGCGATGGCGACGCGCTGCTTCTGACCACCCGAAAGCTGGTGGGGGCGGGCGTCTGTAAATTGGGACATGCCTACCTTGTCGAGGTACGAGCGGGCAGTTTTTTCGGCGTCCGACCTGTTTTTGCCAAGCACCTTGACCTGACCTGCAACGCAGTTTGCAAGTGCGGTCATATTGTTGAAGAGGTTGAACTGCTGGAACACCATGCCGACTTTTGCCCTGTACTTCGAAAGGGAAAACCCAGGGGATTGAATGTTTTTGCCGTGGAAGAGCACCTCGCCCCCCGACGGCGTTTCCAACAGGTTGATGCAGCGAAGCAGTGTGGACTTACCCGAGCCGGACGCGCCAATAATGCAGATAACCTCGCCCTGACCGGCGGATAAGTCTATATCCTTGAGCACTTGATGGTCGCCGAAGGATTTTTCAAGGTGGCGGACTTCGATTACATTGATCATTTCTCCGCCTCCTCGGTTACCTTAATCTGCGCCTGCAATACGGTTTGGGAACCGTGGATGGTGTAGTTCTTGGGACCGTCCATGCGCTTTTCGAGGTAGAGAAGCAGGCGGGTGATAGTGAATGTCATCACAAAATAGACTGCGCAGGCGATGACGAAGGATTCAAAAATGCGCATGTAAGTTCCCGCCGCGCTCTTTGCGGTAAAGAATACCTCCGCTACGGATATTACCGACAGCACCGAGCTGTCCTTGATGTTTACCACGAACTCGTTGCCTATACTAGGCATTATGTTCCTTATCGCCTGGGGGAGTACGACGCTCGTCATGCTCTGCCAGTGGGTCATGCCTATGGAGAGAGCGCCTTCGTTCTGCCCATTGTCTACCGAGATGACGCCGCCCCGCACGATTTCTGCCATATACGCGCCCGTGTTGATGGAGATTATGAACATACCGACATAAAGTGCGTAATCGGCGGAAACCGAGGGGAACACGCCGTAGTAAATGACCATCGCTTGCACCATCATCGGTGTGCTGCGGAAAAGCTCGATGTAGGTGATGAACAAACCCCTAAGCAGCTTAAGCCCGACACGCTTGAATATGGAGTCGGTGGGGCGAACGGGAATAGTGCGCACTATGGCGATAACAAGCCCTATCAAAAAACCCGCTATTGTGCCGACTAACGCCAGCAAAAGGGTGTTGACAGCACCGCTCAGGAACAGTCCGCTGTACTTTTCGGCGATGTAGACGACTCCGCCCCAGAAGGATTGTGGCATTGCTTACCTCTAAGAATTATTCTTCGTTGATTGGCTGGTTTTCCACCGCCGCGTTCATCATTTCTTCTCTGGTTTCCTGGCTGATGGCCGCCAATGCGTCGTTTATGCTCTGGACGAACTCTTCGCTGCCCTTTTTGACGGCGACTGAAATCGCAACGTCTTCCTTGGAAGCTTCGAAGCCTTTGCCTTCTTCGAATTCGACGTAGGATATCCCCGAGTTCGCTGCCATGGCAGAAACCGCGCCGGGGCGTTCGGAGACATAGCCGTCTATCTTGCCGCTGTTGAGGGCGACTATCATCGCAGGGAAGGTTTCCATAGCGGTCTGCTTCGCAACGCCGGGAATCTGGTCGATTACGGTGTAGTGGAATGTGTTGAGCTGGGCGGTTATCTTCGCGCCTGAGAAATCAGCAAGGCTTGTGGCGGAAGCGTAAGCTCCGTCCTTGTTGACGACGAGCACGAGCTCGGATTCGTAGTAAGGGTCTGAGAAGTCCACGCTTTCCGCGCGCTTTGCAGTAGGCGACATTCCGGCGATGACAACGTCAATCTTGCCGCTGTTCAGCGCGGGGATAAGTCCATCCCATTCGGTCTTGACTATGACTAGTTCGCGGTCGAGAGCTTCTGCGAGCAACTTGGCAATCTCAACGTCATATCCGCCAGCGTAGCCTCCGGTGCTGATGGACACAGCGTTGTTGGAATCGTCCATCTGGGTCCAGTTAAAGGGAGTGTAGTTGCACTCCATGCCCACCTTGAGCTGCTGCTTTTCGCTTGTCCCAGCGGTGCTGCAGGAAACAAAGGACAGCATTAGAGCGAGCGCGAGTGCGATTGCCAGTGTCTTCTTCATGGTCTGCCTCCTATTGATTAGAGAATGTATGGGCATACTGTATGTTCGGTATTTTCTCACCCGAGGGACTATTCGTCAATATTAAAAGCGCTGGCAGTGCAGTAATGAAAGTGGCGGATGCTCTTGATTTGCCGTTAAATGGATTTTATGTTTAGTAAATTAACGCTTTACTGAATTAGATAAATGAACTATACTATATTTTATAGTACATGTCACCTATTTTAGATTTTAACAATTATCATAACGGAGGATGTTTTGATGAAACGCTTTCTTGCACTTTTGTTGACGGCTGTTATGGCACTTGCCCTGTTCGCCGGCTGCTCCAGCCCTGCCTCACAAAGTTCTGCCGAGGATACTTCCCTCGACGACATAATGGCAAAAGGCCATTTCATCGTCGGGCTGGACGATTCCTTCCCCCCCATGGGCTACAGGGATGAAAACGGCAACATAGTCGGATTTGACATCGACCTTGCAAAGGCCGTCGCCGCGCAGATGGGCATCGAAGTTAAGTTCCAGCCCGTCGTTTGGGAGAATATCGCCCTCGAAATTGCGAACGGCAATGTGGACGTCATCTGGAACGGCTGCACCATTACCGACGCCAGGAAGGAAACCTTCGATTTCTCCGACCCATATATGGAAAATGCCCAAGTCGTCATAGTGCTCACAGATGCTCCTTATCAGACGCTCGCCGACCTCGTCGGGAAGCAGGTCGGAACGCAGGATGGTTCCTCTTCCCAGATTGCCATAGAGAACAACGCGGAATTCTCATCTTCGATAGCGGGCATAACCGGCTACCCCACCTATGACAAGGCTCTGCTCGACCTCGTAGCAGGGCGAGTGGACGCGGTCGTGGCAGACGCTACCGTTTTCGGCTATTATTACGGCATAGACCCCACCACCTACCGCAAGCTAGACGAAGAGCTTGGCGCAGAGGAATTCGGCATCGCCTTTGCCAAGGATGCTGATGCTTTCCGCGCCGCTCTGCAGGAAGCTTTGGACGAAGTTATCGCCAACGGTACTGCGGCTCAGATTTCCGAATCCTGGTTCGGGTACGACGTTACTGCAAACTAAAAATCGCAATAGATGATTGAAGAACAGCAGGGGGCGCGGTAACCGCGTTCCCTGCAAACGCTGTCATAAGGTAAATATAAATGAACATGATCGAGTACATCATCAAGCTCATGCCCGCACTTTTAGAAGGCACTGGAATGACTCTGGCTATATTCTCCATTACGCTGGTGATTTCGCTTCCGCTGGGGCTTTTGGTCAGCCTGCTGCGGGTTTCAAAAAACAGGGTGGTGGCGAAGGCCGTCGAGATTTACTGCTGGGTGATGCGCGGCACGCCGCTGCTCTTGCAGCTGATGTTCGTTTATTACGGGTTGCCTGCCATAAGCCCAAGCCTTACCATGCCCGCTTTCACTTGCGCAATCATCGCCTTTTCGCTGAACTACACTGCCTATTTTGTAGAGATTTTCCGCGGCGGAATTGAATCCATTGAACAAGGGCAGCTGGAGGCGGCGGACGTTCTCGGTCTTAGCCGCTACCAGACCATGCGCCGCATAATTCTGCCCCAAGCGATAAAAAGGGTACTCCCTTCCCTTGGGAACGAGGTCATAACGCTGGTAAAGGACACCGCGCTGGTTTACACGATAGCCATACACGAGCTTCTGCGCGTCACACAGATTGCCGCCACAAGGGACTTTAGAAGCGACGCATTCATCGCCGCCGGCGTGATTTACCTGTTGCTGACATTTGTGTGCACCAGGCTGCAAAAGCGCGTCGAAAACAAATTCGCATATTACCGCTGAGGAGGGCAAATATGATACTCAGAGCGGAAAACATAGTAAAATCCTTCGGAGAGCTGGGGGTGCTTAAAGATATCAGCCTTAATGTCAACAAAGGGGACGTCGTGGCGATAATTGGGGCGTCCGGCTCGGGGAAATCGACCTTCCTGCGCTGCCTCAACTACCTTGAGCTTATTCAAAGCGGCAATATATTCATAGACGACGAGCCTATGGTGGTTACAAAGCCGGGGAAAAAGCCGGTGTACGCGCCCGAAAAGGAACTTAAAACACTTCGCAGCAAACTGGGAATGGTGTTCCAGAGCTTCAACCTGTTCCCCCACAAGAACGTGCTGGAAAATCTCATCGAAGCGCCCACCATAGTCAAAAAAATGCCCAAAGCCGAAGCGATATCTAAGGCGGAGGAGCTGCTTGCCAGGGTCGAGCTTTCGGACAAGCGCAACGCTTACCCCTATGAGCTTTCGGGAGGGCAGCAACAGCGCGTCGCCATAGCGCGGGCGCTGGCGATGGACCCCGAATTGCTCTGTTTCGACGAACCCACCAGCGCGCTGGACCCCCAGCTTACAGGCGAAGTGCTTCGCGTTATGCAAAATCTTGCGGCGGACGGTATGACCATGCTTGTGGTCACACACGAGATGGGTTTCGCCAGGAACGTCGCCAACCACGTGGTGTATATGTCCGACGGGCTGATAGTCGAAGAAGGCACCCCGGAGGATGTGTTCGTCAACTCCGGAAACCCTAAACTGCGCGCGTTTTTAGGCATGGCGGAAGAGAAGGAATAAGCTATCATCAGGCAAACAACAATAAGAAGGCCGGAAGAATCCGACCTTTTTTTAATGTTATTACTGCCAAAAATATACCTAAATTATTAAAACAATGAAGGAAATACCGTTTAGATGAAGAAATTAAAATAGTCTGCTGTATACACCTCCCAAAGAATGGTTTAAACTGATACAAAAAGTTAAGCGATGGGCAGCCCCAGCGGCAAATACGATTCCGAAAGGACCAGGATTATGGCGCGTTTTGATGCGGAACGGCCTTTTTATGCAATGAACGTAAAAACCACTCCTCATTTTGGGGAGCTTGAGCCCAACAATCCGCTTTACGATATGACAGGCAGGGACGCTGCTAAGCTAGAAATAAACGCAAAGGGCAGCGCGGAGCTTTCGGCGTCCCAAGAGTATCTTGCATCTATACTCTCCCAACACGACGAAAAATCAAAAAAACAAAGGGGCGTTCCGCTGCTCTATGTCGGAGCGATTCCGCTGCGTTTTTCAGAAGGCGAGATTAGGATAAATGCACCTGCGCTTCTGATACCCGCTCGGGTACTGCGCGGCAGCGGAGATGAGCCGGCCCAGGTATTTGCCAGGTTTGACGACGCGCAGCTGAACGGTCCTCTTTTTGACCTGCTTGAACACCGGTTCAGCTTCACGATAGATTGGCCTCACAACCTTCGCGAAGGTTATGAGGGCATAAAAGCAGCTTTAACCGCACTTCAGAAAGCAGCCCGCCCCGGTTGGGGGGTGTACGACGAGGCGGTGCTATCTTTGTTTGACCTTTCTGGTTGGCATGTATATTCGCATTACTCAAAAAGGTCAGATGAAATAGCCTTGCACCCTCTGGCAGGTTCGATAGCCCGGGGTAGGCTGACCTTCGCGCCGTCTCCCCTGCCCGAAGAAAACGAGGAGGAACCCCTTGCGCTGCCGCTTTGCGCGGACTCAGCCCAAAGGAGCGCGGTTCGAGCGGTCGCGCAGGAGAACAGCCTGCTTTTATCCGGTCAAAAGGGAAGCGGCAAGACCACAACATCCGCAAACGCGGCTGTGAACGCGCTTTACTCCGGAAAGACGGTGCTTTTCGCCGCAGATGACGGCGATAGAAGAAATGCGTTTGTCAAACTAATCGAAAGTAGCGGGGCGAAGGACTTTTACTT
>ENA-UOOM01003343-UOOM01003343.1-fermentation-metagenome-genome-assembly--contig:-NODE-3343-length-11781-cov-4.736057_pt1 | contig 11781 bp, 8 predicted proteins | sample MGYA00245781_ERZ724031 | MGnify/ENA primary metagenome ERZ724031 (study PRJEB28704, sample SAMN03018317) | fermentation metagenome | biome: anthropogenic terrestrial biome; feature: soil; material... | reverse complement strand
ATGTATTAGTGCTGATCACATCCCCCACTTCATAAACAAGAGGATTGTAAAGCAGAAATATCTGTTCAAATCCTATGGTCAGCATTGAACCAACCTGCAGCACAAGCAGTACAATTGTTATGTTCCTTATTCCCGGCAGGGTAATATGCCAGGTTTGCCTCAGCTTGCCTGCCCCATCAATTTTTGCTGCTTCGTAAAGCTGCACATCAATTGATGAAAGAGCAGCCAAATAGTATACGGCTCTCATTCCAAATCCTTTCCATATAGCTGAAATAACAATTATCGATCTAAAGCATTCCGGCATAGCAAGAAAGTGGATTGGCTTTTCCATTCCAAAAACATTCTTCAATACAACATTTATCAAACCTGTGCTTGGTGATAGTAATGATGTCACCATACTGGCTGCAACTACCCACGAAATAAAATGAGGTAAGTAGCTTATAGTTTGAACTACTTTTTTGAATTTGGCTGACCAAAGTTCATTCAAAAACAATGCAAATAAAATGGGAAATGGGAAACCAAATATTATATGCAGTAAGTTTATTTCTATGGTATTTGTAAACACCATCCAAAAATTTTCGTCTTTAATAAAATAGGTGAAGTTTTTCAGTCCTACCCAGTCACTTCCTTTTATTCCTTTAAAGGGTATGAAATTCTGAAAACCTATAATTATACCCATAAGCGGTAAATAATTAAAAATGAAGATCAGTACAAGTCCAGGCAGTAAAAGTCCATATACAGGTAAATCTCTATTCTTTTTAAATCCATGACTGCTTCTAACATTTGAGCTCATATTTATATTTCCATCAAAGCCCGCTGCTATTTTCTTTGCATAATTGCCCATAATAGTCCCCCTATAAACACCGGAGGCATCATTAATATGCCTCCGGTACAAAAAGCTGAGTGTGAATTAATCAGTCAAGCCCGCTTTTACCCTTGCTGCGGGTAGCTTTTCATTGTATTCATCCGTAATAAACTTATATTTTTCCAAGAATGCAGAAGCTTGAACTTCAAAATCCTCCATGCTAATATCGCCTCTCATAGCCCTGATTGCGATTGTCAAAGCTTCATTTTGAGCTTCGATTGCCCTCGATGCAGTATCAGGCTCCAAGGTTATGAATTTAATCGGTCGCATAGGTACAGATTGAGCATCTGCATATACTTTATCAAATTGATTCCAGCACAGCTTTCTATAAGCATCCAGTTCTTCATCACTGGCACCATCTACACTCTTGATCTTTCCAAGATTATTTTCAAATAGCCCTTCTATACTCGCCCTTGAGTTATAACCGAATAACATATTATAAACCATCTTCACAGTTTTCTTATCCGGGTCAGGTACCTTTTGCCCATTTTCAACAGTGTAATCTTCGCCTTCAATTCCCCATGTAGTAAGAATTTCTGCTTCTTCAGACAAAAGTGCTTCAATGAATCTTAAAGAAGCTTCTTTTTCTTTGCTGGTTGAGGCTATGGCTACACCGTGATTACCAAGCGGTAGAGAACCTTCATAAACTGCATTAGAATCTACTCTCGGATCATCAACGATTGGCCACTGGCAGACAACAGGTCTTGCTTCAGCAATGCCGTTATCCATAAAACGTCCTGCAAAAACCATACATACAGCTGCGTTTTGCTGGTTAACCAGCACTTTTTTGTTATATCTCTTATCATCAAAATCCTGCCTCTTACTTGTAACAAATTCAGGATCCATTAGACCTTCTTCAAGCATTAACTTGTAAGTCTCAATGGCTTCCTTATACATTGGATTTTCAAAATTGTGTATAATGTCACCAAAGTACATCTGCCATCCATTCCCACGTCCGGTTATTCCATAAGCATTAAATACAAACTCACAATAGTGCAGGTTATCCATTGAAGTATAAGGTATGGCATCCGGATATTTTTCTTTCAGCTTTCTCATTGCATCTATCCATTCATCAAGCGTAGACGGGATCTCAGTATAGCCCAGATCCTGAAGAACATCATATCTGGTGAAGAAGGCATCATTAACATCACCATCAACAGGTAATGAACGAACTGCGTAAATATTTCCATCATCTGCTTTTAGCTGCTCCATATATGTAGAATATCGCTCCGTAAGGACCGGAGATTGATTAATCATATCCGTGAGTTCTACATAGGCTCCATTCTTACCGTCATTTACCATGGAAGTTGGGTCATTATAGTGAACAACATCACATATATTGCCGCCGGACATCATTAAATTATACTTGGTAACGACATCTGACCAAGGTGGAACAACAGCTTCTGTAATTTCTACATTTGCCAATTTTGCAAGTTCATTTAATATGGGATTATCCGCAAAATCATAATCCTCTGGAATTTCAGCACCTGCAGTTACATAAAACACTCTTATTTTATCCGGTTCTGCTGCTGCTGGTGGTTCTGTTGCTTCACTTCCAGTTTTTGAAGGTTCTTTTGTTGGTGTATTTCCGCTATCTGCAACTTCATTATCAGTACACGCAGTAAAAACCATAGAAAGTATAAGCATCAAAGCAAGGATACATATAGATTTTCTTTTTAACATTATAAATAACCTCCTGTATTCTGTAGTTTTGCAATTACGTTTGATTAAATATGGCCGATATTTAACGTATACTCATTATATGTATCCTATAATAACAGAACAACATTGATTAATCCGCAAGAAAATATTGTTATTTCTGTTTAGAACCCTGTAAACAAGCATTTCATAACCGCATCCGCAGACAGATACCAATTTTTCCTTTTATACCGATTTTAGATAATCTGTATAGAAATGTCTCATATTCTTAACTTATATGCTATAATATATACAAATGAAATAATACAAGGATTGAGATCAGAATTTAAGAGGCAATCTCCCAGTTGTTACCTGTAAAGCTCCAGTTGAATCGAAGAGGAGTAAAATCGATATGAAGAATACAAAAAGTATGTCACCCCTAAAAAAATTCACTAAAAAGACTTCAGCGTTTTTACCTTCCCTGCTGGTCTCATACATATCAATTATTGTGATTTGCACCCTTATTGTAGGCACTCTTTCATGCCAAATCATCAGGAGTGCTATAAGCAAACACACAATTTCATCTAATAATAGATTATTAAGCCAGTTTAGAACCAGCATCGATCTGGTTCTTGTGCAAGCAGCCGAAGACGCTTCCTTAAAGATTATGCAGGACCTTAATAACGACTATTCTCTGAACCGTTTTTACAGCGAATCATTAGAAGAGAATCTGGTATACACCTCGCAAGTCAGTACTTATCTAAATGAAATGAGCGTCTTGAACCCTATGATTTTTTCAATATCACTTTATTATTCAAATTACAACCTTTTAGTATCCACTGACAGTATTCGCCATACTTTATATAAACCGATGAATGATCAAAAGGATCTTATGTATTATTATGATATGATTCAACAGACAGCTGAAGACAGTTTAATCGGGTCTGAACAAGTATCGATGATTTTTGATAACGCAAAAAATTTAGAATTTAAATATTCCAATGTATATGCTAAAAAGCCGCCCGAAACAATAATTCATGCCGTCAGAATAAAATATGGATACAATAAAAGCATTAAAGGAGCTGTAATTGTTACTTTCAGCGGAGATATATTCAAGAATTCACTTAGCAAATATGCACCTGAGGAGCTGGGAAGCATCTTCATATTTGACAACAAGGGGAATATTATCTCACATACAAATAGCGCATACATAGGTCATAATATTTCAGAGCTTGAGTTAAAAAGTGAGCTGATAAATATCAGTGATGATCAAGGCTATTTCATGTCAAATGTTGGTAATACGCCTGTTGTAGTATCTTATCAATCTTCAACTTATGATAACTGGACTTATGCATCAATAGCTCCTATGGATGCTGTTACATCTGCAACCAATGAGATATTTTACATAATATTACTAATAACACTGTCTTCTATATTAATAGGTATTGTGATATCTGTTATTTCAGCAAAGAAGCTCGCCAAACCAATAAAATCCATAGCTGATTATTGTGTGGAGAGTCCTTATTCTATCAGCTCGACAATGGAAAGCAACGAATACTCACTCATAAGCAATACCATTAATAATATGGAAAACATAATGGATGAGAAAAGAGAGGACTTTAAAAAAGTACTGCCCACACTAAGAATTAACTTCCTCAGCGCATTACTTTCGGACAATCCACCCGAACCGGCTGAGATAAAAGCCAGAATGAAAATGCTTGATATCAACTTCCCATACAAATATTTTTGTACTGCGGCTGTAAGACTTGAGAAGCTTGAGGATTCCGAAAATGTACTTGAATATGAGTATGAGAAAATTAATATTGGATCTCAACTTAAAAAAACATTCATCACAGATTCCTCATTATGCCAGTTTTATGAGGAAGATGGTGTCATAGCAGTTATATTTAATTTCAACTTTACAGATAAAATATTACATGAAAATGGTAGAAAGTTTCTGGAACAAAACATACCACTGGTAAGCTGTCTGTCTTTTGGGAAAATTGATGCCAGCATCACCTGCATAAATCTATCATACAAATTTGCCAAAAAGGGCTTAAAATATCATTATGTTTTCCCCGAAAAGAACCTTTTTACTTTTAAGGATATAATTGGCTGGGAGAATAAGCATTCGCCTTCCATAAGATTATTGCTCAAAAATTTGGATAATTCTCTTCAAAGTCTCGATTGTGGCAGGTGTGTGGAAGACCTTGGTAAAATTACTCAAACACTAAGAGATGGCAGCTACAGCTACAATCAAATATATAGTTCTCTGCTTAGCTGTGTTACAAAAGTCGAAAGCTTCATATGCACACAGGTTGGTAAAGAAATAGACCTTGATCACAGCTTTAATGGCACAGATAATATCCTTGAGTTTGAACAATGGATTACTGGTACAATCAAACATACATTCGAAAATATAGACAATAAGGAATCCTCCAGCGATACTCTGGTTAACAGTGCCCAGGAAATGATAGAACAAAACATTCAAAACACTCAGCTTTCCCTCGGTTTCATAGCTAACGAATTAGGCATAAGCGCGAAACACCTGAGTAAAATTTTCAAAGACAAAACGGGGGTAAATTTTATTGATTATGTAACCAACCTCAAGCTGAACCATAGCCGCAACCTGCTGATAAGTACAGATTTGAAAGTAGAAGAAATTTCAGACATTATCGGGTATTCCACATCTCATTACTTCATCAGCAGATTTAAGATTATGTTCGGGTGTACTCCAAACAAATACAGAGAAGAATACAGAAAAAAAATGATGGAAGACTTCAGCGAAAATCAAGGCAAAAAAATCCACTCATAATGCTTTGCTATTACAAGTGGAAGCTGATCTTTTATAAAAGAATGTGAAATATGTGTTACGGAACCAACTGCAGAGCATTGCCCGAATAAATTTTCTCGAGTACCTGCGTTGGCAGATTCAAGCTGTTTATAAACTCCTGATGGACATTATCAAAGTAATCCCTTCCATAGAGTATCCTGTCTTGAAATTCAATAAGGAAGTCTTTGGCGAATTCAGGATCCCTCTTTAAGGCATTGCAGCCGGAACCTGCTGATGTATCACAATATAAATTGGAATACTTGTGCAGCATTTCAATTAATTTTCCGCCTGGTTCTACTTTACCTTTGGGATAGCTTACTTTATTGTACTGCTTGTCTCCTGATATATGCGCCCAGAATCCAGGAGCATGGCCGATGAAGGTAGTACTAGGACAGGCTTGAATCGCTCTTTCAAATGCATCAATCCCACCGCCGTACCACCAGTTGGGCCGAGGATATCTGGCACCGGTGTTAAATTCGTAATCGATGTGCACCAACACCGGCAAACCTTTCTCGCCACAAAAACGAAACATGCGTATGGCATCGGGATTGTCATACATCATACGTAATTTTAACTCGCCATAGACACGTACACCGTAAATGCTGACAGCAGCTTGCAATTGATCTACTGCCTCAGGTCTTCTGGGATCCGGTGCATAACCCAGCACAAATTTTTCCGGTGCCCGCTCTACATAGGAAAGACATCTGGCAAACGGTACCGGACCGCCCGGGCCTGCATCGGGAAGACAGTATATCGTGTTCGGGTCATATTCGTCAGTGGGTGACACCCAGCTGAGCAGCCAGGTCTTGTCGATATTATATCTTTTCATGTTGTCCAAAAAACTTCTTAAATCATGACCATGCCAGTCTGGATGGTTGTGGACATCAATTATCATGGTTACTCCTCTTTTCTGTATTAGGTAGTACGTTGGGGCTTGTTACGAGTTACGAGATACGGGTTACGGGTTACGGGAGGTCTGTTGCGGGTTACAGGATACGGGTTACGGGAGGTCTGTTACGAGATACGGGTTACGGGAGGTCTGTTGCGGGTTACGGGATACGGGTTACGGGAGGTCTGTTACGAGTTACGGGATACGGGTTACGGGAGGTCTGTTGCGGGTTACGGGATACGGGTTACGGGTAGTTTAAAATACATCCCGTATCATCTTTCCGTTTTATAATATTCCGCTACCTTCCTGATCGACTGAATTACCTCATCACAATCTTCCATGGTATAAAACTCATTTACCGTCAATCTGATAGCTGTTTTCAAAATTTCTTCTGCTGTTGGACACATACCGGTGTAATATTCTATTTCTTTACCATAATGTTTACAGCCCCATGGACAGTCTGTGCCATTGTAAGCATTCTTATTCCTAAACATGTCGTACTCATAGACACAAGCCGGGATATAGCCTGCCTGGTTAGGGACGCCTTCTGCAGAAAGCGCTTTGGAAAATTCATCTCTGCTGACGCCGGCTTCTTCTTCGTCAATTCTAAACATATAGAACCAATAGGAACTCTTATTTCCCTGCTCTATTTTTGGAATGTAGATTCCAGGTAAGTCCTTGATGCCTTCACTCAGCCTATCTCCATATATATTCCTTCGCTCACAAATGGATTCCAGCTTATCCAGCTGGGCCACACCTACGGCTCCCTGAAGTTCGCTCATCCTGTAGTTGGGAGCAAGAAAATCAATTTTTCTGGTTTCATCCGGATCTTTGGAGAATCGATTATAGTTTTTATCTGCAAAACGGAACGCCCTTACATAAGACTCCTCATCAGGCAAGAGACACATTCCTCCATCGCCGGCTGAGATATGTTTGAAATCATTTAAGCTGAAACAGCCTACATCTCCGATGGTGCCTGCAAGTCTGCCTTTGTAATTACACATATAACTTTGAGCACAGTCTTCAATTACTTTTATGTTGTGCTTTTTGGCAATCTCCATGATAGCGTCCATATCTGCCGGGTTTCCCGCAAGATGCACCACTTCAATGGCTTTGGTTCTGTCCGTAATTTTCTCTTCTACTGATTTTGGATCAAGGTTGTAGGTATGTGGATCCAAGTCTGCAAATACCGGTATGGCGTTTTGATACAGAATTCCGATAATCGAACCCATATCGGTGATAGGAGAAGTAATGACTTCATCCCCGGCTGTTACTCCCACTGTTCCCAGGGCAACATGTATGGCGGCAGTTCCCGATGAAACAGCGACACAGTAGTCTTTTCCATACATTTCAGCAAATTTTCGGTTTAACTCCTTTACTTTTGTTCCGGACCAGTAAAACAAGGTATTTTGATCCAAAGCCTCCTTTAATTGCTGCAACTCTTCCTGTCCAAATCGTTTACCTGTCCCAAAAGGCGTTTTCTTGGTCTTTTCTCCACCAAATAATGCAAGTTGACTCACAATACATCCTCCTTCACATTTCTTCATGTTTTCCAAGGTTAAGGGGTGAAATCCCCATTTGACGCATGAACATTCGATTAAATGCAGTTTACATCATACATTATTAAACCTAAAGCAAGCATTTTGGAAGCTCTATAAACGTAGTATAAATGAACTGGATTTTATTTTCTACACATATACAACTATTTTCTTGACTGATTATACTTTTATGTAAAAGTTGTGCTATACAAAATTTGATAGTTATGAATCTTGTAATCTTTTAGCTATATCACTTGCACCATACAAAACATTAGTAATGATTACACGCTCTTCTTGAATATGAAAAAATACAGAAAAATTGTCTATAGGCATCTGTCTAAGACCCATCATACGTCCTTCCATTGTATCCATTAATTTCTCACGTTCTACAGCAGACGAAACACATCGGTTGATTGCTGTTTTAGTGCAACTATCAACCGATGTAATGTTATTTTCGTTATTTTATTCCAACTGTTTCTTTTGTTATTTTTCCGTTATTTTACACAGGATCGCTGGTCACTTCATCAGAAGGGGTGAGCCATTCTGTATGGAAGGTACCTGGCTTGTCGATTCGGTTATAGGTGTGGGCACCAAAATAGTCTCTTTGAGCTTGAATCATGTTGGCTGACAATGTCTCTCTGCGATAGCTGTCAAAATAAGCTAATGCTGAGCTGAGAGCCGGTACCGGCAGACCCATATTGATTGCTGTGCTTACAACCAAGCGCCAGTTTGTCTGTGCCTTTTCAACTACATCCTTGAAGTATGGAGCCAACAGCAGGTTTGCCAGATTTGTATCCTTGTCAAAAGCTTTCTTTATAGTGTCCAGGAATTGTGCTCGAATAATGCAGCCACCGCGCCACATAAGTGCTATATCGCCAAAATTCAAATTCCAATTGTGCTCCTTAGAAGCCTGCCGCATCATAGCAAAACCCTGTGCATAAGAGCAGATTTTAGATGCAAACAAAGCCTGACGAATCGCTTCAATGAATTCTTTTTTGTTGCCTTCGAATTTTGCTTCGGGACCGCTGAGTACTTTGGAAGCAGCAACTCTTTCATCCTTGATAGCAGATATATAACGAGCAAAAACCGCCTCGGCAATGGTAGGTGTTGCGATACCCAAGTCAAGTGCAGCCTGACTGGTCCATTTACCGGTGCCCTTCTGACCTGCAGTATCCATAATCACTTCGACAATTGGTCTACCTGTCTCCTTGTCTACCTTGGACAGGATATCTCGAGTAATCTCAATCAAGTAACTGTCCAGCTCACCTTTGTTCCATTCGGCAAATACTTCATGCATTTCTTTAGCGGATAGTCCTAAAGCATGCTTCATTATATAATAGGATTCACTGATGAGCTGCATATCGCCATATTCTATGCCGTTATGAACCATTTTTACAAAGTGACCGGCACCGTCACTGCCCAGCCATTCACAACAGGGTGAGCCGTCTTCTACTTTGGCAGCAATGCTTTGGAATATTGGTTTTACATACTGCCAAGCTTTATCAGAACCGCCGGGCATGATGCTTGGACCTTTCAGGGCGCCTTCTTCACCGCCGGAAACACCGGTACCGATATAGAGAAGCCCTTTTTCTTCTATTTCCCCGGCTCTGCGGATGGTGTCCGGAAAATGAGAGTTGCCGCCATCAATGATAATATCGCCCTCTTCCAGATAGGGCACAAGCTGTGAAATAAAGTCATCTACCGGTTTGCCGGCTTTGACCATCAACATAATCTTACGGGGTTTTTCCAAAGAATCCACCAGCTCTTTTACGGAATAAGTGCCAATGATATTCAAACCCTTTGCTCTGCCTTCTACAAAATTTGTAACTTTTTGCACTGTACGATTAAATACAGCTACGGTGAATCCCTTGCTTTCCATATTTAATACCAGGTTTTCACCCATGACTGCCAGACCGATAAGGCCTATGTCTGCTTTTTTGTTCATAAGGTTCATTTGGGGTTATCCTCCTTTGTTTTTGGTTACGGGTTACGAGATACGGGTTACGAGTGGTTTAGCGATTTATCGATCTGATTAATCCAGTCAGCATCTTCATTACTGTATTAACCCGAACATTAACTTCTTCGTATTCCTCTACCGAAATGTAGCTAAGATCTTTTGCCAACAACAACTCATATTCTAGTTCATTGGCAGATCCTTTTGCTATATTCAAGAATTGTATTAACTCCTTCCTATGCAACCTACCATAGCCCTCTGCAATATTCGTTGGCACTGAATATGCAGCTCTCCGCATCTGAGATTTCAGGCCATATAGCTCTGACTTTGGAAACGCATGTGTCAATTCATATATATCAAGAACTAATTTATGCGAAAGATTCCAAACATCTAAGTTTTTATAATCACTCATATTTACTCACCCGTATCTACTCGTACCTCTTAACTCGTAACTCGTATCCCGTTCTTCTTTCCGTATCTACTCGTATCTATTAACTCGTAACTCGTATCACTATATCCCCGCTTGCCTCCTCGCCGGGCTGCAAGTAAATTGTTCCAGTGTCGTCTATGCCTTTCTCCGCCATGTTGAACGCATTATTGCAGTTTGTTACCGGCTCTATGGCAAAGAATGGTTCACCCTTGGGGGTATAAAAAATAATATTTTCATATATGGGATCTGCATCCATGGTCATAGTTACGCCGCTGTTCAGCCATCTGACTGTACTGCTGCCTTCGCTGGCACGGAAGCAGTTATCCACAAACACATTTTCATCAAAGACTCTTTCAGTGGAAAAATCCAGCTCTTCCGGAACAGGAATCCATTTTCCGGTAGGAATGGGTGTATCTCCCGGATACAGTCCCTTCAGGGGCAGTTTTACCATAAGCTTGTCGTCTTGTTCCGTGAGCTGTTTTGAGAAATAGGGATGGGAACCAAAACCGGCCGGCATGGTTTTATCGTCTTCGTTCTTGATGCTGATGCCTATGGTGAACAGATTGTCTTTTAAGGTAAAGGTCAATACCCCGGAAAATGACCAGGGCCAGTTGACATTTTCAAAATCCCTGCTGTCAAAACTGAGCATCATTTCCTCATCAGTGTTGGAGACAAGCTTCCAGGGCAAATCTCTAATTACTCCATGGATGGTATGACCGTCTGCATTGTTTATATCCATGTTGTAAATCTTGCCGTTGTAATTCAGAACTCCATTTTCAATACGGTTGGAGTAGGGCAGTAAATGGAATGACGAAAATAGACCCGGCTTTTTCTGATCTACAGCCTCCTGAGGTGTGGGACGCATGATGTCCACCCATTGCCCCTTCAACTTATAGCACAGGGAATGAATGGAGGCTCCAATTTCCGGGCAAATGCTTGCTTTCAGTTTCTCATTTTTTATAGTAAGCAGTTCCATGCCTTAACTCCCTTTCTACTCAAATTCTACTCGAAGTGTTCTCTCAGCGCCCAAAGACCCAGTGCAGGATTGCTGATATAGAATATCTCTTCACCATCCTCCAAAGTATTAAAGCCGTCTTTCAGGGTTTTTGGGTCAAATTTCTTAATAGCTTCTTCATAGGGCATATAATTGAAATGGACGCCCTCAATTTCCTCCTGTGTCATCTTTTCCACAGCATAGGTAATACGGAATCTCCCGTCTGATGAACCGTGAATCAAGTGAGCTGCTACAGAAAGATTGTTTTTCAGGTCTTCATTTTCCTTGTACATCTCCAAGGTTTTCATACGACCCATATATCCAAATTTACGGATAAACTTATCGTTGTCTGCGTCTTCACCGAACATTCTTACACCGGGTGCCAGCACAATCAGATCTCCGTCGTCGGCAATTGCCATTCTGGTTCGATAGACCGATTTGTTGCCAAGCCATGTGCTCTTAAACTCTGACGGATCCAGATAAACAACTACCTTTTTGAAAGGTTCATCTACGAATATCAGGTTTTTCTCCTGGCTTAAAGCAACAGCTTCTTCAAATACTCTACGATTATTTCCGATGAAAAGGCCGTTTACGCAGGTTTGACCTGCTGCTTGCGTGGTTACAGTCAAAACGTACATCA
>ENA-UOOM01003342-UOOM01003342.1-fermentation-metagenome-genome-assembly--contig:-NODE-3342-length-11788-cov-9.991733_pt1 | contig 11788 bp, 14 predicted proteins | sample MGYA00245781_ERZ724031 | MGnify/ENA primary metagenome ERZ724031 (study PRJEB28704, sample SAMN03018317) | fermentation metagenome | biome: anthropogenic terrestrial biome; feature: soil; material... | reverse complement strand
ATTATATTACCCAGTTGAATAAAAAACTGGCAACGGAACAGGACAGATACGTTTCACAGTTTACAGCCCTGGAGACTCTGATATCACAGATGAATTCACAGAGCGGATATCTAAGCTCTATGTTTAGCTCATAGATGGAAAGTAGGAATAAATGAATATGGATGGCTACCAACAGTATAAAGAGCAGTCTGTTATGACTATGACGCCGGGCGAGCTTCTCCTCCTGCTCTACGATGAACTGATGAAAAGACTGAAGCGGGCGGAAATCGCACTGGATACAAAAAATTATGAGTTGTTTGAACAGTCTGTGGATCGTTCTGTGGAGATTGTGAAGTATTTGAAAGACACACTGAATCACAGTTATGAAATCAGCACAGAGCTGGGCAGTATGTATGATTTTTTTATCTATGAGCTGAGCAGGCTGCAGGCAGGCAGAAAAAAGAAGACCATACAAGAATTACAGCCGCTTGTAAAGGAACTTCGGGACGCATTTGCAGTGGCGGAGAAGGCAATATGAGAGACGAATATATCAGTGAGCTGCTGTCGGCAGTTGCGGCAGAGGTTCAGAAAAAGTACTGCTACATGAATGAAGTACACCGGCTTACGAAGGAACTTGGTGAAGGACTTTCCAGTGATGATAAATTGGTTGTGCAAATGGTGCTTGAAATGAGAGGGAAGGAGCTGGAGAAAGTGAACGGATGTGACATCTGCATCCGGCGTCTTGTCTCCAGTGCTCTGGAGGATATACAGAAAAGACTTCACGGCGTTCTGGAGGGCGTTGTGCCGTCCGATGCTGCAGATGAGGAAGAGTATGCAATGTGGAAACAGATAGCAGACACGGTACAGGCAACAAAGCGTGTCTGGAAGCAGACGGTTGAATCAGACAGAATATTAAGCCGCCGTCTTGCCGGCAGCGATTCTTACTACTCTTAAAGGAAAAACCTTCGGAATTACAGGCGTGGCCGTAATCCCGAGGGCTTTTTGTGTGGGCGGATAAAACCAGTATTGTATATCAGAGTCTGGACAGTGCCCATACGGGGCCGCCATCGTGTGCCCATGTACTGAGCTGGCTGATCAGTGTCTCTGCAGGCCAATGGATGTCCGATTTTTCTTTACTGGCAGGATCTGCAACTAATATGTTCCCATTTTCATCATACCCGTAAGCTACTATAAAATGACCTGAATCGGAAAAATCTCCGGGCCCCATGAGGAGAATCAGAAGCTTGTCAAAGGACAGTGCATCGCAAAATGCATCGGGAGTAAGCTGGGCAAGCTTTTCCACATGAAGTCCGTGGCTTGCGGCGCCGGTTGGAATCAAGGCATGTGCGGAGCCGCTGCCGGGTGAATAGCAGCCGTTTTCTTCAGACCATTTAGCAGCGTCCACAGGAGTGAAGGGTGTATCTGTAAGTGAGCTGACTGCGATAGCAAGAGCAGTGGGCCCGCATCCGTAGGCATTCATCGGGTCCAGTCCCCCGTACAGGTATCCGCTCCAGGCAGGATCATTCTGGCTATATGCAGTGATGGGAATTTTATGGTCTTTTGCCGTAATTTCAGGCTTTTTAATGTCTGCAGGAGCTGCCGTTACTTCAGACTCTCCAGGTTGGACATACAGGGGAATAACAAAAAACAAGGTACACAGGCTGATGAATGATATAAAAATCAGTATAGGGATTCGTTTTAAAAATTTCATCAGGATCCTCCTTTCTATAGGCTTAAGTAACCTTACACATAGTATTATCGGTTTTACAGGGTAAAAAAATAAGCTCGTAAAAACGGAAGAAAAGAGTCATATCATGAAGGAAATAGAATTTAAAAATGTTACAAAAGTATTCAGCAATGATGTCATAGGTATTGAAAACGTATCCTTTGAAATAGAAAAGGGCGAATTTGTATTTATAGTAGGACGCAGTGGTTCGGGGAAGAGCACACTGCTGAAGCTCCTCAGCAGTCAGATTGAACCTACCTCCGGTAATATACTGGTGGGCGGGATTGACACGGGAAAACTTCCCGATTATAAGAGACCTTATTTTCGAAGGCAGTTTGGCATCATGGAGAGGGAGCTGGGATTGCTGGATGACCGGACAGCATTCGACAATGTTAGTCTCGCCATGTATGCAACCGAGCAGCCGGCCCGTCTAATTAAAAAAAGGGTCGGGCAGGTTTTAAGCACTACAGGGATTTCCCACCGGGCTTTAGCTTTTCCCCACGAATTGTCTGTGGGGGAGACAGCGAGGGTACTGCTGGCGAGGGCCCTTGTGATTAATCCTAAAATTATGATTGTGGATGAACCCACCGCCAACCTGGACCCGGATGCTTCCTGGGATCTGATGTGTCTGCTGGATGATTTAAACAGGCTCGGTGTGACAATGATCGTTGCCAGCCATTCCCGGGAGCTTGTAACCATTATGAAAAAGCGGGTGATTACTTTAGTGTCCGGTGTAAAGGTGTTGGATGAAAAACACGGGATCTATAATTCAAAGGCTATGGACATATTCGAAGAGAAGAGAGTGGAAAGTGAGCGAAAAAGGAATCAGAAGTTATGAAGCAAAATGTCTGACAGAACTGTTGGGCGCATTGGTGAATCAGGAGGAAATTCCCAAATGGGCCCGTGAGCCTGACTGGGGCAGGCTTTATAAACTGGCGGATTATCACGGCGTCGCAAATATAGTTTATTATGGAGTCCTGGGATCAGAGAGCAAAGAACTTAAAGCCTGGAAAAAGAAATTTGAAGAACGTTTTCACCAGGCAGTACTCAGTGAAGAACGTTTTTCCTCCACAGTGCCTTTGGTCCTGAACAGCCTGGAACAGCATAAAGTACACAGCATCGTACTTCATGAATACCGCATGCGGCATTTTTACCCCCAGACAGACATGAGGGCAACCAGATATGTGCGTATACTTGTGGAAAAGGGAAAGGAAGATACTGTCAGAACGGCAATGGAGTATCTGGACTTTGAACAGCAGGAATCCAGGACACAGGGGGAGACCTGGTATTATAAAATACCTGGAATACTTATTATTTTTCAGAGCAGCATGGCTTTTACAAATAAAAAAGTAAAGAAATATTTTTCCCTTCCTGTAAAGGACTATAAAAGGGAAAATGGATATCGTTATATTCATTCTTTTGAACCGGAGGAGTTTTATATCTGTGTGATAGCCTGTGCGGCGGAAAGCTATGCAAAGGGCAGCCTGGACATTCAGTTTATACTGGACATCTGGTTTTATTATATTAGTGTATATAAAAGTCTGGACTGGACAGCTATTTATAAGGAACTCTCATATTTGGATCTGGGAAGCTTTCCGGACTATATCATCAAATTGGCAGCCTACTGGTTTGGCGGGATGCTGTTTTCAGAAGAGGATGACTTTTTTGATTATATGGAGCGGTATATTTTGTCAAAAGGTGTCCAGTGCAGAAAAGAAAACGAGAAATTGCTGCCTCTTGTGAAGGAAGTGGCAGATTTTTATAAAAAGGATTTAAAACACAGACGAAGGAAACAGATGCTGGAATGGTTTTTCCCCCAAATGGAGTATATGAGTACTATGTTCCCATTTCTTTTGAAGTATCACTGGCTCCTTCCGGCATGCTGGGTATTCCGTCTTCTGAGAATGGGGGGACAGCAGATAAAGCTGAGAATTTTGCAGAAAGGCCGAAAACTAAAGAAAAGGGAAATCGATTTTAAGCGCAAAGGCATAGGAATAAAAGACATAAAGGAAAGCCTCAAAAAGCTGAGAAAGAAAAAATAGGAGAACAAAACTTAATAATTGCCCGGGAGTGACGATATTAAAATATAAGAGAAAGTAAGCCATATATTGCTGTTATTTTAAAAGGAGGCATGAAAGATGGATATATCTATTGACAGTTCGGTCGATAGCATAAGAAATTCTTATAAAAACCAGACTGTATCCGATGCCGCAGAAAGAAAGAATCTTCTGGGCTGTTCAAAGGAACGGCAGTTTGATGAGGTCATTATTACGTCCAACAGCCGCCAGATAGAGGAGAAGAAGATAGCGGAAGAACTGACCAGGCGGGTTTTATCAGAAGTAAATATCCCTACACCAGAAACAAAGATAGAGGATTTGAAGCAAAGAGTAGCAGAAGGAAGCTATCAAGTTGATATAGATAGACTGGTGGATAAGATACTGCTGCTAAGAGGAGAACAGGCGGATGAATGAATTTCAGGAAGTGATTCAAAAGTTGATTCTCCTGTTTCGTGACCTGACAGCTATTGAAAGCAAAATGCTGGAAGCAGCAAGAGGAGAGCATATCGGACTCCTTGAGAATTACATGACGAAGGAACAGGCATTTATTATGCAGCTTAAGGGTCTGGAAAAAGAGAAGGACAAGGCCCAGGCAGAAGCCGGGTACAAAAGAATGAGTTTCCGGGAAATACTGGAGGCGCAAGGCGAAGAAGAGAGAGCACGTTTTCTCCCTCTCTTTGAAGAACTGAGCCGGGAAGTACAGATGTTTCAGGAGGTTCATGAAGACTTGACTGTGATTATGGAAGTAAACCTACGTCAGATCAACAAAAAGCTTGATGATACAGAAGGGCATATTTATTCGGACAATACACTGACAGGGACTTCCGCTCCAAAATCGGTGACCAGCCGAAGAGTTTGAATTCAGGGAGGAGAATACAATGATTCGTTCTACATTTTCAGGGTTTACGATGGCGCAGCTCGCCTTAAGTGCAAGCCAGAGGGCGATTGACGTGGCAGGCCAGAACCTCTCCAACGTAAATACGACAGGCTATACAAGGCAGCGGTTGGATCTCATCAGTATCAACCCGGTAGGTGCAAGTTTTTCAAGTTCAAAGTTTGACAATAAGGTGGGACAGGGAGTGATGATGAACGGCATCATTCAGATAAGAGACCCATACCTTGATATTCAATATAGGAACCAGCTTGCGAAGGTGGGTACAGCTGATGCCACTGATCAGATTTTGGAGAAAATAGGCAATATTTTTGATGAGACAGACAGCAAAGGAGTCCGAAGCGCCTTCAATGATATCATTTCACAACTTAGAAATATAGCGCAGCTTTCTGAAGCCGGTGAGGAAAGCTCTGATGCACTGGTCCGCTCCGCATGCACAGTATTCCTAAATGCAATACACCAGAATGCTACTTCTATTGATAATGTAATAAGGGATGTGCTGGATGAGCTTCAGAGCTCAGACATTAAAAATGTAAATTCATGCATTCAGCAGATTCTGGAGCTGAATACTACAATCAAAAATACCCAGCTAATGGGCAATCCGGCTCTTGAGCTTCAGGATCAGAGAAACCAGCTTTTAGATGATCTGGCCACATATCTTCCAATTCAGGTCACTTATGAAACCGAGGGCACAGGCAGTGAGGCAGTGGATACCTTGAAGGTTACATTCACGGACGAAGACAAAAATGTCCATACCCTGATTTCAGACAACAAAGGTGCTGAATTTCAGCTTGGCACAACGGGAGACGGGATTCCGGTTTCCCTCAAAATTAAGGATATCGATTCGGCGGATCCCGTCAGTGACATAGATGTTACAAATCTCATGATAAATGGTGTTCTGAAGGGTAAGATGGATATGCTTAATAAATCCGAGGTCTTCGATGGGACAGAGACAAAGGGAATAGGGTATTACAGCTCCATGTTTGACACCTTTGTGAATACCTTCGCCACTGTGATGAACGGACTAAATGCCACAGATAATGGTGCAACTGCCCATGATCTATTTTCCACAAGTGATGGCTCTGCCACATTTACTGCTGCAAATATAAAGATTTCGGATGAGTGGATGAACGGTACCGTAACTCTGACAAGGACCCAGGAGACAGGGGCCGGGGGTACGGAGAACTCTAGTGCTTACAGCAATATACTGAAGATGATAGATGAACTGAGCAATAAGGAACATGATTTTGTTGTATTCAAGGGAACTATGATATCCGGATACGACAATATCCAGAACACACAGGCCATCGAGCGGAAGGCATCCTCCTCCATTTTGTCAAACCATCTTTCTGTGCTGTATCAGATTGCGGACTCAAAGGATGCAGTATCCGGCGTAAACCTGGATGAAGAAGTAATGGACATGATGCGGTATCAGCAGTCCTATAATGCTGCTTCAAGGCTTATGACTACATTAGATCAGCTGCTGGATAAATTGATTAATGAGACCGGAGTTGTCGGCAGATAGGGGGTATTAATATGCGTATTACAACAAATATGATTCGAAGAAATTATCAAAATAATCTGGGCTCTGCTATGAGTGGTTTGGAGCAGGCGCGCAGGCAGGTGGAGACGGGGCGGCGTTTTGGCAGCTCATATGAAGATCCTTCGGCCGCAGCCCGGGGAACAGTGTTGGAGACACGGCTTGCAAGGAATGCAGATTATACCAGTACAGTGAAGAGTATACAGAAATGGCAGGACACACAGGAGGATACGATTACCCAGTTGAGCTCTATGGCAAAGAGTATTGGTGAAGATTATTCTACAGCGGCTATGAATGATCCCACCGGAGAGACTGGAAGGAGCGCATATGCCCAGAATTTAAGAGCTCTGCAGAAGTCTATGATCATTACACTGAATGCGAAATACGGAAATGCTTATGTCATGGCTGGGAGTGACGCTTTGAATGCACCTTTTGAACTGTCGGCAGATGGAAAAGTGCTCTACAGAGGGATAGATGTAGACAGTAGTGATCCCGATGATCAGGCTGTTCTGGCGGAATTGTCAAGGGAGACAGCCTATGTGGATTTGGGATATGGACTCACATTTTCCGGAGGAGAGGTAGTGTCCTCCAGCGCATTTGATTCAGCTTTTCCGGGAATCAACGCAGTGGGGTATGGGCAGACGGAAGACGGAACCAGCAAGAATCTTATTGTTTTGGCAGGAAAGATGGCAGATTTGCTTGATGAGGATGTATTTAATACTGAGGAATACGGAAAACTGTGGACCCAGTTTAAAGAGGGCAGCAGCGAAATGAGCAATCAACTAACCGGAATCGGAACGAAAAGCCAACTCCTGGAGTCTTCGTTGGAAAGACTGCAGAATGAGAATTTAAACATTAAGGAGCAATATAAGGGTGATGTGGGGATTGATGAGGCTGAGGCTATCATGAATTTTTCGTGGGCACAGTATGTGTACAATGCCTCACTGAAAATAGGAACAAGTATTTTTTCCGCGTCTCTTCTGGACTTTTTAAAGTAAGTTCATGGGGGTAAAATATCTTTTGGCCCCAATATCATAATATTCAAAGAAAGGGTGAGAAGTAAGTAATGGAACAACTACTCAAAATAACAACAATACCTATTGAGTATGAGCTGACCGTACATAATGCTCATCTGGAACGGAAAAACGGTACTGCGGAGGTGGAAATCAGCCGCGATAAAGGCGGGATGAAGATTACGAGCAGGCCAATTCGTCTCAGGGTAGATACATATGAAGCCAGAAATTCTGTTGTTCCCACAACGAAGACAGCCATTTACCAGGCCGCACAGAAAGGAAAGCAGGCTACATATGAGGCTACGGCACAGTTTGCCGAGGAGGGCCAGATTTTGTTGAATGCGAAGATAGGAGAGGGTGCAGAAACCTTGCAATCTATATTGGACCAGAGGAATGCTTTGCCCACAGGCCAGTTTAAATTGGGGTTTATCCCGGAGACAGGGCCGGATATTGAGTGGGATCCCCCATCCATATCTATTAGTTATCAGATGGACAAATTAAATTTTGATACCAGGATAGATTGGGGAAGGGTAGAGTTTGTACCTGGAAGTATTGAACTGTCGGTGCAGCAGTATCCGGATGTACATATAGAGTATATTGGAAATCCCATCTATGTACCGCCAAGTGCGGCCGGCAGGTTTACCGGCCAGAATATTGACACAAAGGCATAGAAAAATAAAAAGGGAGGAAGTATGGAGGAAGTAATGAAATCCAGTCTGTTTGTGGAGGAGGAGCTAATTTATTTCCGGGAGGGTTTGTTTGGCTTTGAGGAATATAAAACCTTTATTCCTCTTCCTGTTGATGAGACCAGTGACGTTGTTCTCTGCCTTCAAAGCACTCAGGATCCCGGGCTGTCATTTATTATTATGAATCCCTTTTATCTGAAAGAAGACTATCAGCCTGATTTATCCCCTGCAGATTATAAAAAACTTGGGACAGAGGATGCAACCCTGCTCTCATTTTATGTGATTTGCGTTATTGGGACTTCATCGGAAAAAAGTACTGTAAATCTGAAATGCCCCATAGTAGTAAATACCGAGAACAGGCAGGCGGTGCAGGTGATACTTGCATCTGAGGAATATCGTATGCGGCACACGCTGAATGAGTTCCAGAAGAAAGGGGAGTAGGATATGCTTGTACTGCAGCGCAAAAAGGGGGAGACACTTTTAATAGGAGACAATATTCGAATATCTGTTGTGGAGGTTTCGTCGGATTCTGTAAAACTTGCCGTTGAGGCGCCAAAGGAGGTCAAAATACTGCGTGGAGAACTGGAGGAGGCCATAATTGTCAATCAGGAATCAGTTATGGACAAAGCGCATATTGATGACGTAAAGAGAATTATACAAAGAGATATCCATTGATTACAAATCCAGATTATGGTATAATAATTCAAATCTAAAATACAGAAGAAGGAGTGTATGAATATGGAATTAAAATTTTATGCCTGTGAGTTATGCGGTAAAATCATTGCCATGGTAAAGGATAGTGGAACACCTACAGTCTGTTGTGGGCAGACAATGAAGGAACTTGTACCCGGAAGCGTAGATGCTGCGGCAGAGAAGCATGTTCCTGTTGTTACTGTTGAAGGCAATAAGATTACGGTTGAAGTAGGTTCCGTACCACATCCTATGGCGGAAGAACATTTCATTGAGTGGATTGCCATCACCACAAAAGAAGGTGCACAGGGCAAGGCACTTAATCCGGGAGATGAGCCAAAGGCAGAATTCCTTCTGGCAGACGGAGATGAATTTGTTTCTGCATATGAACACTGCAATCTGCATGGTTTATGGCAGTATAAGTAGGAAACATTAAAAGATCCGACAATTACATAAAGTAAAAATCCTCCTTTATGATTCAAAGTATAGTTTTATTCAAATGAAATGATGAAGGGGGGTTTTTTTTGCGCAAAAAACAAAGAGACGGGCGGAAAGATTTGACTTTTATACTATACGCCTGAAAGGGGAACACCCATGATTACTATAGAAGAGCAGGAATTCAAGGACTTTGCAAATTATATCAGAGCCAATTATGGCATTCATTTTAAAGCGGAAAAAAAGACTCTGATTGAGGGACGGCTCGGCAACTTAATAACAAGTATGCATATGGGCAGTCTGGAAGAATATATGGATTATGTAAAAACAGATAAATCCGGGAAGGCCGCATCAGTGATGCTAGATAAGATTACAACAAATTATACTTTTTTTATGAGAGAGTCGGAACATTTTAATTATTTTAGAACCACGGTGCTGCCTTTCCTGGCAAATAATGTGGGAGACAGGGATTTACGTATCTGGAGCGCCGCCTGCTCCACCGGAGAAGAGCCTTATACTCTTGCAATGTTAATTGATGAGTACCTTGGGCCCGATAAGAACAGATGGGATACAAAAATATTAGCTACAGATATCTCCAAAGCAGTGATTTCTGCGGCCAAATCAGGCATTTATGAAAATGAGAAAATAACAGAGCTTCCTTTAAGCTGGCAGAAAAAGTATTTTAAGGCATATGATTCTCATCAAAGTGAAGTAATTGAAAAGATTAAAAAGGAAGTTATTTTTGGAAATATCAATTTGATGGATACTGTCTTGCCTTTTAAAAGAAAAATGCATGTTATATTCTGCCGAAATGTCATGATTTATTTTGATGGTCCCACTAAAGAAAGGTTAATTCAGCGGCTGTATGATATCACAGAGCCGGGAGGCTTTCTATTTATTGGTCATTCGGAGGGGCTAAACAGGGAGACCACAAGATACAGATACATCAGACCGGCAATCTACAGAAAAGAATAAGGAAACCTAATATGCAAAGGAGAAAACAATATGAAGAACTTATCTGTAAGCAAGAAGCTTATTACCGGATTTGGCATCGTACTGATTTTGATGCTGCTGTCAGGCATCTTTTCCATCATTAACCTGAATGGAATTAATGCAGAGGTGGAGCGATACAGTAAGTATTCGGTACCAAATGCAGAATATATCAGAGCCATGCAGGTAAATATGCGCAGTACTATGCATGAGCTGCTGGGTGCGATGCTTGCCCCACCGGAAACTGCCGGCAAGCTGCTGTCTTCGGCAGACCAGCATTCAAAGTCAGCGCTTACCAAGCTGGAAGAATTTAGAAAGAATCAGAGCGATTACAGCAGAAATGCCGATATTGAACAGGCCAAGACAATTATTAACTCAGGAGATTCCGTAAGAAAAGAAATATCTGAGCTTATTCTGGAGAATACAGACCAATCTCATAAAAGAGCTCTTGAGCTGTATCAGGAACAATATAGCCCCCAACTTGAAAAGGCCATTAGTATCATGGAAAATTTTGCGGCTTCGTCCCATGAAAAATCAAAAGCACAGAAGGTGGAAGCGGAAGAGATTATGGTGCGTACACAGGTTCTTCTTTTAGTTTTCTCTGCACTATCCATTTTGATTACGGTTTTTGTTGTCATAGTTATCAGGAAATCTATTTTGGCTCCGATTCAAAAAATCATAGCAATGAATAGAGAAGCCGCCCGGGGAAACTTAGATGCCGAGATTGAGTATGAGAGCAAAGACGAGTTTGGACAGATGATAGAATACATTAAAGAGTCCAATGCACTGCAAAAAAAATTAATCGGCGACGTAATTGAAAAGTTTACAAGAATATCAGAAGGGGATCTGCAGTTTGAGATAGATATGGATTATCCCGGAGGTTATGAGATTTTAAAGAAATCAATTGAAACTACGGCCGACAACCTGAACACTATTATGCAGACAATCGATACCGCTGCATCACAGGTCAGCGCAGGTGCTTCACAGGTATCCGACGGGGCGTCAGCTCTTGCATCTGGCTCCACAGAACAGGCATCTTCTGTGGAAGAGCTGACAGCTTCTGTTGAGCATATTGCCGCCCGGACGGAAGAAAACTTTTCTGTTGTAAAGGCTGCAACAGAATATGTGGAGCAGGCGGGACAAGGAGTAGAAAGTGGAAACGACTATATGCAGAAGCTTACCGATGCGATGACTGAGATTAATGCAGCTTCAAATGAGATTGTAAATATTACCAAGGCAATTGATGATATTGCATTCCAGACCAATATGCTTTCTCTAAATGCAGCTATTGAGGCGGCCCGTGCAGGAAGTGCCGGAAAGGGATTTACCGTTGTTGCAGACGAAGTGCGGAATCTTGCAAGAAAATCTGCAGATGCGGCGAAACAGACTGAACAATTGATTCAAAATACAGTTGCAGCCGTCGCCAGAGGGACTGAACTGACGGCTCAGACAGCACAGGTTTTACAGGAAGTGGGAGCCAATGCAAGAAAAGTTACAGACAATTTTGTACAGATAGAACAGACGTCTGCCGAGCAGTCCCATGCGGTTGAACAGATTAAGCTGGGACTTGCGCAAGTATCTTCTGTTGTACAGACAAATGCGGCCACCGCGGAAGAAAATTCTGCCACAAGTGAGGAAATGTCCGCACAGGCAGATACGCTGCGTGCAGAAGTGAAAAAATTTAAGCTAAATAATGGCATTCAAAGAAAATATGTTTCAGAGGATTTCAAGTCTGAAGAGATTCCTGAGCCTGAGGAAATTCTCAAGTCTGAGGAGATTC
>ENA-UOOM01003341-UOOM01003341.1-fermentation-metagenome-genome-assembly--contig:-NODE-3341-length-11789-cov-4.594597_pt1 | contig 11789 bp, 7 predicted proteins | sample MGYA00245781_ERZ724031 | MGnify/ENA primary metagenome ERZ724031 (study PRJEB28704, sample SAMN03018317) | fermentation metagenome | biome: anthropogenic terrestrial biome; feature: soil; material... | reverse complement strand
GAACAATTTTTGGTAAATGAAAATGAAATTTTTGATTGGGTTCATCAAGGAGATACAATACAGGATATAACTGCAAAGGGTGGTTATTTTTGATAATGTATTTGATAAACATATGATCCATCCAATAACTCTTTTGTCGAAAGATTCGCTTATTGATGGAAATAACCCCCGAGTAGCTTCCCAGGTATTGCCAAATAAAACAGGAAATGCAATGTATTAATATAGTATTGAGTTATTTATATTTAGTAAAGGATTAATCAGAAACACATGTATTCTCTACGTAATTGAAAATGAAAATTCTATTAATTAATATTTCTTTTTTTATCCTTATTGCAACACCGATTTTTGCTGCAACTATTGACACATTGGATGTCTATAGTAGTAAAATGGAGAAATATATTAAAACTATTGTTGTAAAACCAGACTCGTATGAAGTTCTGAGTGGCTTTCCCGTCCTTTACCTGCTTACAGCCAATAGGTTAAAAATTATTATTGATTGTGGAAGCGACGATTTTTTCTTCCAAGCAAATGAAAAGTTGCACAGAATGTTGCTATATCGAGGCATTCCCCATGACTATATTTCCCGCCCCGGTGCACATAACTGGCAATACTGGGAAAATGCGATAAAATTCCAGATTCTTTTCTTTAAGGAGTTCTTTTACGTTAAGTAGTTTTTGTCGTGACTTTAAGTAAAATTAGCATAAAATAACTAAATATATTTTGTTTGAAATAAACACAATACTAACTTTGCATTGTTGAGTTTATTTTTATACTATAAAACACAGAGTTTTGAATGAATTAATATTCTGGATTAATGGAATTACGACATAATTTGATCTAATAAAACATTTATCATTTATTGATATTCACCGGTGTCTTGTTAAAATCTTAATTCACATTTATATATTATTGTTTATTAGCGTATTATATCAATAATAAAAGTAAATGGATCTAAATTTCTATCTAGCGTATAATGACAATAATGGAATACTTTGGCTTTATAAAACACACTTATTCAGTAATACTTTTTTATATATTTATTCTAATCAATTACCGATAATCTGTTTTTTATAGGACGATAGTGATGAATATTTAATCCGTATCACTTACTTTAAAAAATATGCTAATTACTGTACACTACCTCTGAAAATAAGTTTAATTCACATAAATAAATTTAAATGTATGAAAAAAAGTTATTTCATTCTTTTTATTGTAATCTTATCCGGCCTTGCAAGCTTTTTTGCTTGCAATGATGATACTAATGAGGCAGCAGGGCCGGCATATGATCCGCTAAAGCCGGTTAAACTCACTACATTTTATCCGGATTCTGGGATGTTCCAAGAAAAGGTGATTTTGAATGGTGAAAATTTTGGAATCGATCCGGGTATTATCAAAGTCTATTTTAATTCCAAGCTTGCACCGGTTATTGGATCAACAGGTACTCGAATGTATGTACAGGCACCACGTTTACCGGGGGACACCTGTATTATCTCCGTAGTAGTAGGAACTGATTCTGCAGTCTACACGCATCAATTCCGTTATAAATCGTCTGTAACTGTCACTACCATTGCCGGAAACGGACGTGATGGTTACATTGATGGTAATCTTTCACAAACAGAACTAAGGCCTCGATTTCTCACTGTGGATAAGGATGGTAATATTTTTGTGTCAAGTGTTGCAACCGATCGCAATTATATTTGCAGAATAAACGAAGAGTCAAACGAGATGATCACGCTAGCACGAAATTTCATTGGTGGTGTACTGGCAACTAATCCTTTAACGGGTGTTATAAGCGGTACAACAGAGTCTATAAAAGGAGCGTTTATAACTCTCGATCCAAAAAATTTTTGGGCTCCAAAAATTTACACTGCCCGATGGACAAATCCGGATGAAGTTCCTCCTAATAATTATAATCCGGCTAATATTGTGAGCCCTTATGATGGCATGATTTATACACATTTTGCATTTACCGGAATTATGAGAATCAACCCAAACACGTGGGAGGCAGAACGTATATTAGAGGTTCCCGGTAATGTTAACGGGATGGTGTTTAGGCCCAACGAGCCCGACATACTTTATATGGCTTTTCGTGGCACATCGGCCTATTTACCAAATACGCTGGTTCGGTTAAACGTAAATAACCCGGATAGCACTTTTGAACGATTAAACCTTATAACTGCTGCCGGACATCGTGATGGAACAATAGAACAAGCTCAATTCAACGATGTCAGAATGATGGCATGCGACTTTGAAGGAAATATTTATATGGCCGACAACAATAATCACTGTATCCGTCGGTTAACTACCGATAATATGGTTGAAACGGTATTGGGAATTCCTGGGATACCTGGTTGGAAAGATGGAGGTAAATCAGAAGCACTTTTCAGAAACCCATCAGGTATTGGAGTAAGTGCGGATGGCACAGTCTACGTGGCAGATGAACTTAATTTCAGAGTAAGAAAATTGTCTATAAATTAAATTATCGGAAAAACAGGAAATTTAATATAAAATTTAATAATATATGAAACAAAAAAAATGGATAACGGTTTGCCTGATGATAGCATTGAGTATTGGTCTCGTTGCACAACAGAAAACATTCACAATCGAAGGTACCGTGTTTGATGAAACAGGAATTGAGTTACCGGGGGTGACCATTTATCTGAAAGATAATCCCAGTGTTGGTACAATTACAGACATCGACGGGAAATTCAGAATGAATGTCACGCGTGGCCAAGTATTGATATTTAGCTTTGTAGGTTACGAGAAGATTGAATATGTTGCGTTGGAAGAGACGAAAAATGTTAAAATAAAATTTGAACAGGAATCTACTCAATTGGAAGAGGTTGTAATATCGGCATTCGGAACCACTCAACGTAAAATTTCATCGCTTGCTGCTGTTACAAACGTTGAAGTAGCTGAATTACAGGTTCCAACGACTTCGGTTGCTAACTTGCTGGGAGGTCGTGTAGCAGGGCTTATCTCGACACTAAACAGCGGTGAACCGGGTAAAAATATTTCTGAATTCTGGGTACGAGGCATTGGGACTTTCGGTGCAAGCAGTGGTGCGCTGGTACTCATAGATGGCCTCGAAGGTGATATTAACTCTATAGACCCTGCGGATATTGAGAGTTTTTCCGTTTTAAAAGATGCATCGGCTACAGCTGTGTATGGAGTTCGGGGGGCAAATGGTGTAGTTCTGGTTACCACAAAGCGCGGGGTTGCAGATAGGGTAAATATTACAACACGTGTGAACTTCTCCATTTCACATCTGAACCGAGTGCCGGAATATCTCGGGGCCTATGATTATGCTAAGTTGGTGAATGAAGCAACTGCGGCACGCAGGGAAGAACCCAGATATACTGATGTAGAACTCGATATTATTCAAGATGGAACTGACCTGGACATTTATCCAGATGTTAACTGGCAGGATGAGATACTGAACAGGAACTCTCTCAGGCAATCTTACTATGTAAGTGCACGGGGAGGAGCAAAAGTTGCCAGATACTTCCTTAGCCTAAGCGGTAGTAATGAAAGCGGCGCGTATAAATACGATAGAAACAGTATATACGGGTCTAATGTAGGTTATAACACATACAATTATCGCGCTAACATTGATATTGATCTTTCACCCACAACTATCCTGTTTTTCGGTTCTGATGGATTTCTTAGCATTAACAATCAACCGGGGGTAGCGAGTACTGATTACATATGGGAAGCACAATCACAAATTAATCCGCTTGCTCTACCAACGGTCTATTCAAACGGACAATTTCCGGCTGTAGGAGCTGGTGCGATGACTTCACCATACGTAATGATCAATAATATGGGAAGATATTCCGGACAAAATTATAAGGGAAAATTTACTTTATCTCTCAATCAGGATCTCTCCGCGATAATTGAAGGACTTAAATTAAGGGTGCAAGGAGCGTATGACATTAGCACATGGTTTATGGAACGGCGTACTATTCTTCCCCCTCTTTATCAGGCTGTTGGACGAGATATTCGGGGAGATTTAATTACTGTTTTAAGGGTGCCCGAGCAGAAAGCTGGTTATTATAAGGATACAGATTTGTCACGCAGGTATCATCTTGAAAGTACACTTAATTATGAAAATTTATTTGCTGATGATCATCGTGTATCCGGATTGGTCTATTATTATATGAGTGATCAGAAAAGAGCAAGCGACGGAACAACCAATCTCAACTCTATCCCGATACGTTATCAAGGACTGTCCAGCAGGGTAACTTACGGTTTCCGGGATACATACATGATCGATTTTAACTTTGGATTTACCGGTTCAGAAAATTTTCAGCCGGGTCGACAATTTGGCTTTTTCCCTTCAATCGCGTTCGGATGGGTGCCAACTCAATATGAATGGATAAATAAAAAATTTCCATGGCTTAATTTTTTGAAAATCAGAGGATCGTATGGAACTGTGGGTAATGACCGCCTCACTACCCGACGTTTCCCATATCTTACCTTGGTAAATCTAACTACTGCAAATGTATGGGGTGGTTCTGGAATAGAAGGTGTTAACGAATCATTCATTGGCGCTGATAATCTTGAATGGGAAAAAGCCCTCAAGGCTGACTTAGGTATAGAGGGAAGACTTTTTAATGACAGGCTTTCTTTTGTGGTTGACTTCTTTGAAGACCAGCGAAATGGAATATTTCAACAACGAGTACAAGTTCCTTATTACGTCGGATTAGTTAGCATGCCATTCGGGAATGTTGGGAAAATGACTAGCTATGGAACAGACGGCAACTTAAGTTGGACTCAGAAACTTAATGAGAATATGGGTTTCACGTTGAGAGGTAATTACACCTATTCAAGAAATAATGTGCGTAATTGGGAAGAAGCAAACCCCAAATATCCTTATCAGGAAATTTCAGGTTACCCGTATGGAATAATTCGTGGATATATTTCAGAAGGACTGTTCAAGGATCAGCACGATATTGATACCAGTCCAATCCAAACCTTTGGAACGGTCATGCCCGGTGATATTAAATACCGTGATGTGAACGGTGATGGACGGATTGATGGAGATGACCGTGTACCGTTATCCTACAGCACTTATCCACTACTTATGTATGGCTTTGGGGGTGAATTTAATTATAAGAAATTCACATTGGGTGTTCTTTTCAAAGGTACAGGAAAAACTGATTATTTTCACGTGGGCCAAAATGGAAACGGAATGGGATATGTTCCCTTTCATGGCGGTACTTCGGGTAATGTCCTCTCAATTGTAAATGATCCGAATAACAGATGGATTCCAAGAGAATACGCGATTGAAAATGGCATTGATCCTAACCTCGCGGAGAATCCCAATGCTCGTTTTCCCAGAATGCAATATGGTTATAACAATAATAACTCACAGACATCCGATTTCTGGAAAGGTGATTCAAGATATTTGAGGCTTCAGGAAATTACATTAAACTACAACATTAAGCACTCATCCTTGAATAAGCTGAAAATTTTATCCATCGACCTGCAGTTAGTGGGTAATAATCTTTTTGTATGGGACAAAGTGAAAATGTTCGATCCTGAACAGGCACGTTATAATGGTAGAGCCTATCCTATACCGGCTTCATATGCTTTACAACTTTACATTAACATGTAGATAAAACAACAATAAAAATATATGAAATCTAAAAGCAATAACTTTAACAAAAAAATGGGTGGCAATAAACATTTATTTTTCCCGCTAAACAGGTACTTGCTCGTGCCATTTATTTCAATTATCTTTCTATCCTCCTGCAATTATTTAAGTGTTGATGAATATTTTACAGATGAATTGAAGAGCGACTCTGTCTTTGCTAATAAACGGTATATTGAAGCTTATATGTGGCAAGCAGCAAGCATGTTCCCCAACGAGGTTGGGATCTGGCGAAATAATTACACACCGGGTGAGCTTGCGACAGATCAATTTTTTTCACTGACTCAAGCGGTTGACTATGAGGGTTTTAATTTTGTGACTGGGCAATTGACAGCTAGAAATTTGGGTTCTATAGGTAACTGGTATGTAACTTATTATAAGATTATTCGTAAATGCAATACCATATTGTCGCGATTAGACGAAGTACAAGATTTATCCTCACTCGATAGGTTTTACATCATCGGCAATACACGTTTCATTAGGGCTTATGCTTACTATCTATTGTTACTCGATTTTGGGCCTCCAATTATACTTGGCGACGAAGTTATTCCCTCTAATGAAGATTTGTCCTATTACGATCGGCCGCGAAGTACATACGATGAAGCTGTTGAATATATTTGCAATGAATTTGAAGAGGTGTCTACTTGGTTACCGGAGACTGTTTCGTTAATGGAATTTGGACAACCAACCAAGGGGGCAGCATACGGACTAATCGCTAAATTAAGGCTATTCCATGCTAGTCCGTTGTTTAACGGTGGCTCAGCTGCTCGAACTGCTTTTGCTACATGGAAACGTTCTACAGATGGAGTAAATTATGTGTCACAGAACTATGATGAAAAACGTTGGGCTATAGCTGCTACCGCTGCAAAAAGAGTGATGGACATGGGTTTGTATAGATTACACACGGTACCATCAGACATGTTTACTCCTGAACTTCCAGCTAATGTGACGGACGATCCGGATTATTACAAAGACTGGCAAGATGGTGGTGCAGCAGGTATTGATCATTTTCACTCTTATGCCGATATGTTCAATGGCGAATCGGTGATTATGACTAACCCTGAATATGTTTGGGCACGTCATGAAACCTCGGGAGATTTGAGATTTAATGAGATATTCCCTGTTACAAACGGAGGACGTAATATTATAGGAGTTACACAGAAAGTAATAGATAATTACTCTATGATGGATGGACGGAGTATCTACGAATCCAGTGAGGAATTCCCCTATTCTGAAACAGGGTTTACAAGTGGAGTAAAAACATTCTCGGGCTATCGATTAAATTCAGATGTGTATAATATGTATGCAAATCGCGAAATGCGATTCTATGTATCAATCGGATTTAGCGAATGCTTTTGGCCTATGAGCTCTGCAACTCAGGCAGGATTTTATGACCAAACAATCACTTATTATTATGATTCTCCCAATGGAAGAACAGGTGATCAGTCGGGTAGGATGGTTCCAGCAACCGGTTATGTATTAAAGAAATTCATTCATCCAAATGATGCAATCAGTGGAACAAATTCACGAACATTCGGAAAATCATATGCAATGATTCGTTATGCAGACGTACTCCTTTGGTATGCTGAAGCCCTAAATAATCTCACTACTGCCCATACAGTTGAACTTGGAGGGGAAACCTATAATATTGATAGAAATACCGACGAGATAAGGGCTGCGTTTAATCAAGTACGACACCGCGCAGGTCTACCTGGGATAACCTATGATGAATTGGCTGATGCCAGTCGGGTTCAGGAGTTGATTGAGCACGAACGCATGATTGAGTTTATTGGAGAAAACAAACGCTTTTACGATGTACGTCGTTGGGGAATTTATGAAAAAGTTGAATCAGAGCCTATAACAGGAATGAATATAGAAAGCCCTAAAGATGGTTTTTACCGGAGAGTTGTCCCGAATACAGTTGCAATTGGCCAGCGTATTGTCAATAAACGGTTGATATTGGTTCCTATACCGCTGAGTGAAGTTAGGAGATTGCCATCTTTAGATCAAAATCCCGGCTGGGAAGACTAAAAGAATAATTTTTTAGAAAAAAAAATATGAAAAATATCATTATCAATAAGAATATACTTTTTACAATTATGCTGGTGGGCCTGCTATCATGCGACAGGGATGAGGTATTTGAAAGGGAACAGTACAAAAATGTATTTGCATTAATCAGCGGAACAGATAACGTGTTTACACGATTCCACGATCTGCGAGAAAATGAATCAATTGGATACCTGTCAGCTTCTTGTGGTGGCACCAATCCAACTCAAAATGACATAATTGCAACTATCGTAGAAGATTCATCATTGGTCGATAATTATAACAAGTTAAGTTTTGATGTAGAGTATGATAAATATGCGCATCACCTTTCGAAAAGTAAATATTCCATTAATTCATCCCAGTTAATAATACCATCGGGAGAAACTGGAGCGACATTACCAATTAATATTCGGCCTGAGGGACTTTCTCCCGATTCAGTTTACTTAATACCGTTAAAGGTAGATGCTCATGATAATTATGAGGTTAACTCCGAAAAGAGTTACGTGCTTTATAGAGTCAGGATTAAGAATTTTTACGCGAGAGATTCTGAGGGAACCACCTATAACCTTATAGGAAATCAAAATGGAGTTAATATCTTTGGCACTAAGATTATGCACCCTCTAGGTGCTAACAAAGTGCGTGTCATGGCTGGTGCAGAAACTTTCAAGTCAGATATAAAAGTACTCGAAGAATTAGCAATCGTAATAGAAGTGGATGAAAATAACAACCTGAAAATTTCGCCATACGCCAATTTACAAGTGACCCAGGTGGATGGAGATTCTGATTATCCAAACATTTTTAAAATAGAATTTGACGGGTATAGATACTATAAGACATTTCTTTTGCGATATGATTACACCTATAATAATCAGACTATTCAAATAAGTGAAGAAATGAGATATAATTTTAACCCCAAAGATGAGGATGAATTATAGCCATTTTAAAAATACTAATAAACTTAAAAAACATTGAGATGAATAGAAAAAAAATAAATATAATCATTCTATTGATTATCACAGGATTTATTTCTGGGTGTGACTTGGAGCTTGATAAGATAGAAGTAGAGAAATCCATTTATATAAATCAACCCTCATTAAATCTTTTTGTAGGGGAGAGTAAAAAGCTGACAGCTAGCCCTACCTCGGCTACTTTCAACTGGAGGAGTGAGGATATTCAGGTAGCTACAGTTAATTCATCCGGAGTGGTTGAAGCTGTGGGAGTAGGTTCTACGAACATTGTAGCCTTCTACGATAATGTCCAAACCAAGATTGAGGTTACTGTCACCGAGTTGAAACCTTTAATTGATATAGTTTTAAGTGTACCTGCAGTTGAATTCGGTTTAGGTGATGAAGCAACCATTTCAGTAACGCCAGAACCTCTTGACGCAAACAATTACGATAGGTTCTACTGGAAATCTGATAATGAAAAAGTAGTAAGAGTGAGTCCATCGGGTAAATTAACAGCCATTTCTTTAGGAAATGCCAACATCACGATACGTGGAGGCAACATTATCAAAACAATTCCTGTGGGGGTATATCGTAATGTAAATATTGCTTACAAAAAACCAGTTATAGTGAGCAGTATTTTAAACACAACTTATCCCGGCGAAAATGCAGTTGATGGAGTCATTACAAACGTCAGCAGATGGGTAAGTAAAGGCGGTGCCGGATTTCCGCAATGGATAGTTATTGATTTTGAAGGTGAGAATAAGATACACGAGTTTAGATTTTATGGTGACACATACAATCAAATCACTGATTTTAAACTACAAAAAGAAGTGAATGGTGAATGGATAGACATATTTTCGGAGTCCGGTAATTCAAGTTACACCTACATTAGATCATTCGAAGAAACAATGGCGAGCAAGGTGCGTTTCTATATAACTAAAACAACTAAAGATGATATCGTTAGACTGCGAGAACTTGAAATAATGGCAAAAGCATACGAATAATAGAAAGTAATCATTTTTATGTTTTTTACTATACATTCGTTTTGTCTTTAAATATTATCCTTAACCGTTTATTGATGGTTAAGGATAATATTTAATGTTTTGATTATTCATAATAATTACAGATTAACGGAATTAGATCAATTTTATACTTAATATTTTAAACAAAATAACATGAAAAATTTTAGCCTCTTCTTACTAATTATTTTAACATTATGCAGTTTAAATTCATGTCTCAAGAATAAGGCATATGATGTAGTTATTTATGGTGCAACTTCTGCAGGTATTATTGCAGCGGTTGAAACGGCAAGATCAGGTAAAACCGTTATAATAATTAATCCAAATGATCATATTGGTGGATTAACTACCGGAGGACTTGGTTCAACGGATATCGGTAATAAAAAAGTAATTGGAGGTATCTCTCGTGAATTTTATCAAAGAATCAAAAAATATTACGAGAATCCAGATAATTGGAAATGGCAAAAACCATCCGAATATCTGGTTCATGGTGAACCTTTAGATTTAACAAAAGAAGATGCTTTTTGGTATTTTGAGCCAAGCGCAGCAATGTCTGTTTATCAAGATTTTATAAATGAATACCGGATACCGATTCTTACCGCTGAAAGGTTAGATCTAGAAAAAGGAGTTACTAAAGCAGATGGAAAAATTACTGAAATAACCATGGAATCGGGAAAATCATTCAAAGGCAAAATGTTTATTGACGCTACATACGAAGGTGATCTTATGGCTGTTGCTGGAGTATCATACACTTATGGCCGAGAAAGTAATTCCCAGTACAATGAAACGCTTAACGGTGTTCAAACTCAAAGAGGAAAGTATCATCAGTTTCCCGATGGAATCGATCCTTATATGGAACCGGGTAACCCCGAAAGCGGATTGTTACCCAATGTAAACAAAGATACGGGAGAAGAAGGCACAGGTGATAAAAGGATTCAAGCCTATAATTTTAGAATGTGCCTTACTGATATTCCAGAAAACCGCATAGATGTTGAGAAGCCGGAAAACTATAATGAATCGGAGTATGAATTGTTATTTCGGTACATTGAAAATGGTGATCCTTACAGAGCTTTATATGCACGCGGAATGATGCCAAACAGGAAAACTGATGCCAATAACGGTGGCCCTTTTTCAACAGATTTTATTGGTAAAAATTATGACTATCCTGATGGAGATTATGCTAAAAGAGAGAAAATCATTGCAGAACATAAAGATTACCATCTTGGTTTACTTTGGACATTAGCTAATCACCCAAGAATACCCGAAAAATATCGCAATGAATATAAGAAGTGGGGGTTGGCAAAGGATGAATATGTTAGTTACGGTAATTTCACACCCCAGATATATGTAAGAGAGGCAAGACGTATGGTTAGTGATTATGTAATGACAGAACTTCATTGCAGGCAAGCAGGCGTTTCAGCTGAACAATCTATCGGAATGGGAGCGTACACGATGGATTCTCATCATGTGCAACGTTATGTTAATGATGAGGGTTGGGTAAAAAACGAAGGGGATGTAGAAGTTGGGGGATTTAAACCTTACCCCATTGATTACAGGTCCATTGTCCCCAAAAAAAATGAGTGTGGAAACTTATTTGTTCCCGTATGTCTATCATCAACCCATATGGCTTTTGGTTCAATTCGTATGGAACCTGTTTTTATGGTATTAGGTCAATCGGCTGCCCTGGCCGCTTGTTTAGCTATCGATGAAAAAATTCCGGTGCAGGACATAGATTATGAGGTGCTTAAGACAATTCTATTGGAAAAAGATGTAATCCTGAAATATCCTGATTAAATTTATACTTAATCGGGTGGAACACGGTACGTCCACTCCGGTGGAAAACATCATCATATCACTTGACGCAAAGGGTTGAGTGTCACCGATATAGAGCAAGAACTACGGGGAGTCTGTGGTTATAGACTCATTGTTTTAGCTATGTCTATGATTGTCAGAAAGATGGTGTGGAAGATGCCGGATTGGAAGAATGGTTCACTGGAGGCAATAAGACCATTTGTCTGGCTGTCGACCTGAACCGGTAAAATTACAAGGAGACGCCGGGGATATGGCGAAAGAGAAGTTGAAGCGTTTCGCCCAGAAATGGGAGTATAAGTACCCTTATAA
>ENA-UOOM01003338-UOOM01003338.1-fermentation-metagenome-genome-assembly--contig:-NODE-3338-length-11798-cov-10.330324_pt1 | contig 11798 bp, 15 predicted proteins | sample MGYA00245781_ERZ724031 | MGnify/ENA primary metagenome ERZ724031 (study PRJEB28704, sample SAMN03018317) | fermentation metagenome | biome: anthropogenic terrestrial biome; feature: soil... | reverse complement strand
AAGATAGAATCGGCAAGCATACACGAATATATGGTGGAATCAATCGAAGTAGACCAATGGGGTAGACCGTGGGCTGATTTATATAACATTAAATGCGGTGTTAGTAAAAATATTGAAATAAACAAACGACATTATCACGGATTAGAACAAGGCGATATTATCAAAGCTATATTTGGAGATAAAAAGATAGTTAAATTTATGGGTAAAGATGATAAGGGTAAAAACATATATAAAGATACTGGTCAGACAAGACGTTGGGTAACAAATTATGAAAAAGAAGGAGTAAAATAATGATAACATGGAAAGAAGCGATAAGTGATATTGATTATATAAGACACCTTGCAGATATTGACAACTGTAAATGTAAAGAAAATATAACATTAGATATGGCAATAAACGCTATGAAAAAAGAAATCCCAAAAGAACTCATGCCATCAAAATTAACAGAAGAATTATCATTATTAGATTATAAGATTTACGATATATCATTACCCCAATGTCCTAATTGTCACACAGCTTTAACAACATATACAAAATATTGTCCGTATTGTGGACAGAAACTAATAACGCCCGTAAAATAGAAAGAGAGGACGTAAGATGATTAATCCATTTACTAATAAACGATTATGGCTTGTATATCAACTTGGTAGTAGCGAACAAAATGATTCAGGTTGGAATAGATATTGGTATTATTGTATCGCTGAAGGAGATACTGAAGATGAGGCGATTTTAAATTGGGCTGAAAACGTAAAGACTTTATATAATGTTGAACTAAAGCCTAAAAAGAATGAATATGGAGATTGGGAATCATTTTATCCCATAGTGGCTAATGAATTACCATATGATGTATTTGGTACACCACATAGGTTAGATATAATAGACCGTACTGAATATTATAAAGATTAAAGAAAGGTGATAAGAATGAATAAAATAACTTTTAAAAATGAAATATACGAAATTATTTATAATAAAATTAGACCTTATGTTGGAGGTAACGACACTTGTGATATAACCACGGAATGTACAAAAGAAATTTATAAAATAGTTCAAACATTAATCCAAGACATAATTAATAATTCCATTCTTGCACTGACTAATTTCAATATAATAAATAATGACTCCGACATATTATCTGATATATTATTCGATACTTTGCTTAATAACAATTATATTGATAAATGCTGTCTTAATAAAGATGATTGTAAAAAAATGATACAAGATATACAAGCAGAATATATAATAAAAGGAGCAGAAACATTTATTGATGATGTTAAAATATAATTAATAAAGACAGGAGAATAAAATGAATAAACTAACAGGTGAATCACCATCATTAGATTTCCGTACATTAATGGCGTTAAAAGAAATCTTATTTGGTATAAATAGTCAGGTGTCGTCAATATTCAAATCTAAAAAACAATATGAGACATTTATAAAAGAATTAATAGAATATCTATTAACGCATAATTATGAGAGGGATTTAGTAATAGGCAGTGGAGGTATGGCGGGACTTAAAATAGATAAAGATAAACATATCATTGGAATAGATATAGATACACATACTAAGGAGGCATTGGATGATAGTAAAATATAAAGATTATACACTAATATGTGAAAGAAATGAGGCGAAAGAACTTTGCTATTCTGTTTTTGACCCGACCAACAAAGAAGTCGATTGCTCTTATAGAACTTGTCAAATGAGTATAAGACAATTCATATTAAAAGAATTGATACCTATTGTAGATGATATAATTGCCAACAAGGAGATATAACAATGAACAAAGGATTAATAAAAAGATTATTTAGAGACTATTCCCATTATGATGTCGCTTCTTCGTCAATGAACAAAGATGTCAAATATGAATATGGTGATAACTACATATATATGTCACCATATCGAATATATGTAACAAATAAATGCTATGACGAATATGAAACAGTGCCAATATCAAAGAATGTAAGAGATTATATTAATACAGTTCATGATAGAGAACATTTGCTTACCCCATTAAAAATCAATAGAACCGATTTGGAAGAAAAATATAAAGAAGTTAAAATACTAAAAGGCGACTTTTGGGCAGAAACATACAAAATAAAAACTAAATATGGTAATATGGGGTTTAATATAAAATTTCTTAGAGATTTGCTTGATGAAGGTAAAACAGATACCGTATATATAACAGACTTAATATCACCAGTATTTAATACAAATAACTTAAGTGGCGAGTTCGGTATGATACTACCAAAACGATGTCATTAGATTTTCACCAGTTAATGCAATATTAGTGTAATGTCTGGTGAAAATAAGGGAGAAATAAATGATAATAAAAACTAAAATAACTAAAGAGGTATATGCTAATGGCGACTATAGAGTATTTGGATGTGTTCCCTTAGATAATAAAGGTGATGTAGTTTGTAATAAATACGGCAATTTTACTATAACTGGCGACCTACCATATTTAGCTGAGGGAAGAACTTATACTCTCGATATAACCAAATCTACTAAATCTTATAATAACGGTGTTCAATATGATGTAATAGATGTACCATCCTTTAAAAATGATATAGATGTCACACATATGTCCGAAAAAGATGACCTTATGTTATTAAAGGAAATCACAAGCAAGAACCTTGTAGATGTAATACATAAAGCATATCCAAATTATTGTTCATTAATTTTGAATAATAAGTCAAACACGATTGACCTAAATAACATAAAGGGTGTTAAAGAAGCAAGGCATAAATCTCACATAAGAAAATTAAACGCAAGGTTCAAATATTATCAACTTCAAAAGATTTTGGATTATTATAAACTGTCATTACCCGAATGTAAATCATTATATAATATATACGAAACTGACGCTGATATAAAGCAACATATGATGGAAAACCCCTATTATTGTCTTATATCAATATGTAAAAGGTCTTTCAGAAGCGTCGATAAACTTATATTAGCACATGATAAAACGCTCATAAGTAGCAACCAGAGGTGCGAATTTTTTATACTTGATGTATTATCACAGAATGAAAATATTGGTAATACATATATGAACGCAGTCGATATGGCAAAATACTTAGACAAGTATGTATTAGCAAAGTCTAAAGATGTATCAATAAAAAGTGAAGCCATATATTATGACGAAAAAACTAATAGAATCGCCATAGGTTCAACTTATTCCGCCGAAAAAAATATAGCCGATTTTATAATAAACAAAATAAACAATCCAATTGAACTTGATTGGGATTGTGAAAACTTTCGCGGTAATCTAACGGATGAACAGATGAATGTATTAAAAATGTTTTGCGATAATAATATCTTGATATTAGATGCTTCGGCTGGAACTGGCAAAACAACAACAATGTTATCGCTAATTCAAATGTTAGAAGCATATAATTATACATATAAATTATTTGCCCCAACTGGTAAAGCGGCTAAAAGATTATCCGAATCCACTAACCGAGAAGCAAATACAATACATCGTGGAACGGCTATGGGTTCGGCAAAAATGGAAGATGACGTATTTATTATAGATGAAGCAAGTATGCTTAATCTTGAAACGGCAAGTATGGTATTTAATTCTATAACCAACGAAAACGCTAAAATACTATTATTATGTGATATTGAACAGTTGCCGCCAATAGGTCTTGGATGTATCGCAAGGGAATTGATAAATAGCGGTAAAGTTCCAATGTGTACTTTAACTAAAGTATTCAGGTTTTCAAGCGGTGGTATGATTAAAACTACAACATTAGCAAGAAAGGGACAATATTACCTTAACGACCTATACGACAACGACTCAATAGTATTAGGCGATGAAAAAGATTACAAGTTTATAAAATCCGACAACACAGCAGGACAAATAATTGATACATATTTAGACTTTATAGATAATGGTATATCTTATAAGGATATTGTGATATTAAGTGCAAGAAATATCGGTGAATTTGGCACATATCATATCAATAACCTTATTCAACAGAATATCAATCCTATAGTAAAGGGTGATAAAGTATTTAAGAAATCATTAACATCTAAGGGCGTTAAATATAATATACAATTTCATACCAATGACCTTGTTCTTGTAACTAAAAACAACTATAATATGTTGTCTTATGAAGATTACGATGAAATGAATTTTGAAGGTGATGGAGAGTTAACGCGAGAAGATATGCCACAAACAAGTATATTTAACGGTGAAATCGGTGTAGTAACAGGATTTGACCACGAAGTTATGATAGTTCAGATAGATGATAAATCGGTGGTGTTTTATCCTAACGATGTTCAAAACCTCTTGTTAGGATATTGCACAACTATATACAAGTTTCAGGGCAGTCAAATAGATTATCCTATAGTATTGACCTTAAAAGCATATAGCAACCAATTAAGCAAAAACTTATTATACACTTGTTTAAGTCGTGGACAAAAGAAGGTAACAGAAATAGGCGAGGTTGATGCAGTGAAATATTCATTGAATACCAAACCACTAAACAACAATAAAAATTTAATATGCGAAATGATAAAAGGGGATATGTAATGACAAATGAAGAAAAGACACTAATAGAAGATAACATCAATGTTATTCATAAATGCCTAATAAACAAAGGAATATATGATGAAGATATACATAGCGAAGCGATTTTATATATATGTGAACGAATCTCTTACTATGACCCTAAACGTGGGAAAATATCAACATATATCAATACTGTGGTCAACAATATGTTAAAAAATAGATTATATCTAAACGACCTCGATAAAAGAAAAATCGACCACGTATATAAAGAAAGTATTGACACAACCTATGATGATAATGGTAATGAAATCGGCGTAGTTGACATACCAATCCCAGATAAGACGAATGACATAATCCAAAAAGAATGTATTGAAAAAGTATTAAATAGATTATCAAAAAAATCACAGGATATGTTTAAATTATCACTTGTTGGGTATAATAATAAAGAGATAGGCAATATAATGAAATGTAGTAAAAGTTATGTTGGTAAAGTATTAGTTAATACAAAACGCAAAATGAGGAAGGAGTATTATGGAAGTTAAAGAATGGCTGGGCGAAAACAATACATTAGGACAAGACATTTGGTATAATAAATATCGACACGAAAACGAAAGTCTTGATGAGTGGTTCGATAGAGTAAGTGGGGGAGATGAGGAACTTAAACAGTTAATTAAAGATAAGAAATTCTTGTTTGGTGGGAGAATTTTATCAAATCGTGGGTTAGATAAAGAAGGGAAAAAGATAACCTATTCTAATTGTTATGTTCTTGCCCCACCAGATGATAGTATAGAATCCATATTTAATTGTGCCAAAGATATGGCGAGAACATTCAGTTATGGTGGCGGAGTCGGAATAGATATATCTAATCTTGCACCAAGAGGGGCTAAAGTAAATAACGCCGCCGAATCTACAAGTGGGGCAGTATCATTTATGGATTTGTATTCATTAGCAACTGAATTGATAGGTCAACACGGACGAAGGGGAGCATTGATGATTTCAATAGATTGTCACCATCCCGATGTTGAAGAATTTATTGAAGTTAAATCAAATCTTGATAAGGTTACAAAGGCAAATATATCAATTAGGGTTACTGATGATTTCTTAGAAGCGGTACGAGATAACGCCGACTTTAAGTTGTCATTTACCCGTGAAGAAACTGGAGAGGTAATAGAAAAGGTTGTCAGGGCTAAAGATTTATTTGATAAATTTTGTCAAATGGATTACGATTACGCAGAACCAAGTTTTCTATACTGGGATAGAATAGAGAACTGGAATATGTTAAGCGAGTGTAGCGATTTTGAATATGCGGGGACTAACCCATGTTTTACCTCTGATATGAAGTTGTTAACAAACAAAGGATATATGACTTTTAGGGAATTGAATCAAAAAAATGATATTATTGTAATTAAACCTGACGGCTCATTATCTGTTAATAATAAAGTGTGGTGCAGTGGAGAAAAGGACATTATTAAAGTTAAATTTACTAATGGTAAATCTATTAAATGTACTCCTAACCATATTTTTATGTTAAACAATGGAGAAAAATGTGAAGCAAAAGATTTAAAAAATAAAAGATGTATGCCTTATATCCCTTGTGGACGTATTGATTATGTTGAAAGATATGTTAAATATGGATTTATACAAGGAGACGGGCAAACAACTAGATTAAAATCTAATAGTAATTTAGGCATTGAGGTTAACATAGGAAAAGATGACAACGATATTTTTAATCTATTTAAGAATGAAAAATTTACCAACAAATCAAATAGAGCCATTTATCTTGATGGATATAAAAAAGATTTAATTGATTTGGGATTCTCTGACCAGAAATTGCCTGATAGACCCTTGCCTACTACATTTAATAATTGGAGTTATGTTGAAAAACTTTCATTTTTAAAAGGATTATTTTCAGCGAATGGTTGTGTGGTCAAGCACTATAGAGTTCAATTCAAATCCACTTGTAATGAGTTAATATTGCAATTACAATCAATATTAAGTGATTTGGGTATTAATAGTAATATCACTATTAATAAATCTAAAAAGAACAAATTTAATAACGGACAGTATGTATGCAAGCAAAGCTATGATTTAGCAATTAATCAATATAAAAGTATATTGAAGTTTAATGAATTAATAGGCTTTGTTCATAAATATAAAAATGAAAAATTAATCGAATTAATAAAAGAGCGTTCCCCTTATGTTGTTTCGGTCACATCTGTCGGTAAGGAAAAGGTATACGATTTTACTGAGAACACAGAACATTGGGGGATTGTAAATGATTGTGTGGTACATAATTGCGCAGAGGAGCCACTTCCAAAATATGGAAGTTGTTTGCTTGGCTCAATTAATTTATCGGAATTTGTTAAGCATCCATTCACAGATGATGCATCGTTCAACTACGAAAGTTTTGATAGTTGCGTGTGGAAATCTATAATAGCATTAAATAATGTATTAGATGAAGGCATGCCACTACATCCACTGCCACAACAGAGGCAATCTGTAAAAGAATGGAGACAGATTGGATTAGGTATTATGGGATTGGCAGATATGCTTATTAAGATGGGAATAACTTATGGAGGTTCAATGTCTTTAAGTATATGCGATAGTATTGGATATCATATGATTAATACAGCTTTGCAGTCATCTGCAATGTTGGCACATGATTTTGGAACTTATCCAGCTTATGATGAAGATTCTATTATGAAATCTAATTTTTATAAATATAATGCCAATAATAAAACCAAGACAATGGTTGAGAAATATGGGCTACGTAATTCGCAACTACTAACAATCCCACCTTGTGGAAGTATAGCGACAATGATTGGCGTATCTGGTGGGATTGAACCAATATTTGCTAATTATTATACAAGAAAAACAGAATCATTAAATAACGAAGAAAAGTATTATAAGATATTCACGCCAATAGCATGGGAATATTTACAAAAAAATAATCTTGGTGAAGATGAAACTAAATTACCATCGTACTTTATCACATCGGAGGAAATCAATTATAGAGATAGAGTAGATATGCAAAGTACATGGCAGTATCATATAGATGCAAGTATTAGTTCCACTGTTAATCTTCCTAATGAAACCCCGCTTAAAGATGTAGAAGATTTATACCTTTACGCTTGGGAAAAAGGATTAAAAGGAATAACAATATATCGTGCTGGTTGCAAACGTGAGGGAATATTAGTAGCGGACGATACAAAGGATAAAACCGATGTTAATGATATATCAACCGACACTAATACAAAATCCTTGAAATTAAAGCGTGGGGATATATTAAATGTATATGATGATTTAGTAGGCGAAAAAAGAAAACTAATATCTGGATGTGGAAGTTTTCATTTGGAAACATATTTTGATGAACTTACTGCCGAACCAATGGAAACATTTATCAATATAGGTTCAAGTGGCTCATGTGAAAGAAACCTGCAATTAATATCACGCTTGATGTCGTTGTGTTTAAGGGCTGGCGTTCCAATTGAATGTATTATAGACCAATGTAAATCAATTAAACCTTGTCCAGCCTATGTTTCAAGAAGCGTAAAGAAAGGTGACACAAGTAAGGGTGGTAGTTGTCCTAATGCTATTGGTTTTGCCTTAGAGGAATTGTGTGAAAAAGCAAAAGATTTATACTTGACAGATGATTCTGATGAAGAATATTATGCAATCCGAACTATGGATGATAAGACTGATTTAGATAAAAAAATAATAGAACACGATGACCAATACTATGTAGATAAGGGATTATGTCCTAACTGTCATACCCCCCTTAAACACGAAGGTGGTTGTATGATATGTGAATGTGGTTGGAGCAAATGTGATTAAATATTCATAGAAGTGTATATTTAGCGACTTTATTCATTAAAGGTATAACTTATCGACTAATGGGTAAAGTCGCAAAAACATTAGTATGAATGCAATTATTCTATAAGAAACAGGAGGTAAGAATGAATGACACAACCTAAACTAAAGGTGGGTATAGATGTAGATGATGTTTTATTAAATACATTAGCCACAGCTTGGCTACCAGAATTTAACGACATAATGAATATTAATATAAAACCATCAGATATTACTGAATGGGACATTGCTAAATTTGTGCCAAATATATATAATAAAGCAATATATGATGTGTTGGGGTTAAATTCTACTTGGGATAGGGTCGAACCAGTAAAGGATAGTCAGGAATATTTACGTAGGTTAAATAATAATAAAAATATTGAACTATACATAATATCAGCAACAAGTGTGTTGACCACTAATCGTAAATGGGAGAAATTCTTTGAATACTATCCATTTATTGACCCTAAACAAGTAGTAACAATGTTTAACAAACAATTATTACCGAAAGATATGTTAATGGTGGATGATAAATTCGATAATCTAAAAATGTGGGATATATTATTCGCTTGTCCCCATAATAAAAATTGTGTAGATACGCCAAGATTCCGCCAATTGCATTTATTTAGGTGTAATTCTTGGTCACAAGTATATGAAAATATAATAGAAAGGATAAATTATTAATGATATATTTTGAAAAAATAAGTTTTAAGCAGTATTGCATTGATTGTGGATATACATCTGAATTTGATATGCAAGTAATGGAAAATTTTGAAAAGGAGTTTAAAAATATCCCATTGCCGAAAAGGGCAACCAAGGGGTCGGCTGGGTATGACTTTACATTACCATTTGATATTTCACTGCAACCAAACGAAACAATAAGAATACCAACTGGCATAAGGTGGGTAAGCGATTGCCCTTATAGTGTATTAGAGATATATCCACGTAGCGGTCTTGGATTTAAATATCAGTTAGGTCTTGCTAATACGGTAGGTGTGATAGATATGGATTATTGTAACGCCGATAATGAAGGACACATTATGATTAAACTGGTAAACCGTGGAGACAAGGTGTTAAATCTTAAATGTGGTGACAGATTCGCACAAGGCATAATTAAATCTATAATGTTTACAACCGATGATGATTCTGATAAGTATAGAACGGGTGGTATGGGAAGTACAGGAAAATAAATTAAAAAAAAAAGGGAAGTAAATTAATACTTCCCTTTTAAAATGTTTATTTATTCTTGTTAACTTCTGCCTCTATTTGTGTGGTTAAATACGTTTCTACATCAGTAGTGATTGTTTTAAGATAATTCATAGCCTCTGTGGATAATAGATTTATAACATTGTTATAACATTTCTTAAAAGCCTCTTCTTGATTTTTCTTAGTAAATGTACCCGCCTTTTTCAATTCGTCAGTATATGTTTGATTTACCATTTGAACCGAATCCGTGATTGTGGTGGAAATCATATCTATATATTTCTTAGCGGTAGCATTGTCTGTGGTTGCTTCTAAAGCCGTTTTCTTTTTATTAATATAACTGATTGCAAATCCAGCCAGTGCTGTTATTACAGCCGCCAATACAGTTACCAGTGTTGGCATCATATATTCCATAAATTCATTATACATTATTCATTTCTCCTTTACTATTAGTAATCAATTTTTGTAAGTTCTTTAAATTCTTGTGCGGTTAGTGTCCTGTCAACTACGTTCTGTCTCATTATTTCCAATACCATATTTTGGTATTTTTCGGGACAATCCGCATATTGTTGTGTTTTCGCAACAATCCTATTACACCAAATTTTCGCCATTGCTTTTCCCATAACTATTCCCCCTTTGATAAATCACACAAGGCATCCTCAACATCTGTAAGTCTACTTGTTATATCAGTTGATATTTCACATAGAGCGTTTTCATTGTTGGTTATATTACCAACAGAAACTCCATGTTTTAAATCAACATAATCACTTAATTTTCTTTCCATTTCTGTAATTCTGCGTGATAATTCCGCAAACTCTCTTATTACATCATCTGTCATTATGTATTTCCCTTTCTAAATAAATCTATAAATAATTTATCCATACTTAATATTGTCTTATAAGCATTATAGTGTGAAGCATATCCTATTTTATATTTAATTCATACAATAAGTTTAAGTATTGGGTTTTTGATACCGTTTGTCTCCATTTTGGGACTGACATTTTTATCTCCTTTTCATCTTTGTTTTAGTTATAGTTGACGGGGTGGCGACACAAGGTCGCCGATTAAAGTGGTTCAAGATTATATACAGCCGAAGGGCGCGAGCCCACGAGTGAAGCCAGCGTAGGTGTTGGCCGCAGAGCCATCAGTGTCCACAAAGCAGAAACGGCCGCTGTTCCCACTACTAGGCGACCTTTCCCACCAATAAGACGCGCTACTACTTAAATAGCATTTAATCCTATTAACACTTGTAGCATAATAGGTAAATTGTGTTAACGCCGCCGCTTCATCGGATTGGGAATAAGTGCTTGAGCCAAATATTTCCTTTTCTGCTGGCAACGCAAAGTAATCCGTAGTAGTTTGTAATCCACTTGTAGCACCACCACCAACTCCAGTAGTATTAATAAACTGCTTAAATATCGGTTGTAGTGTACTTGGCATAGCATTATAATAAATATTATTACACCATGCTCTTCTTTGCGAACTTGACCAACCACCAGTATTCGTATCTGAACTATTCATATAACCAGCCTCTAACGAATTTGCCGAATAGTTAAATATCTGTTTTTGTCCAACAATAAACTGACATGCAGTAGTCCCGTCTGATAGTGTTTTACCACCATGATTCATTAATACTAAGGTAATATTTTGTGCCGCATGGGATTCACCAACACCAGTCGCCGCCATTGATGATAAAGCAACAGTTCTTTCGTCCCCAACCGACCAATATTGTGACAAATCTATACCATATGTATAAGCATAATCCAACATTGTAACTATTTGTGCATCTGTTCCCCCAGACCAAGTAACTATCCAAGTTGGGTCTGGTTGAGAAATTTTTACATAATATTTTCCACCTTTTGTTCCATCATCTGGATAGGCGTCGGCTTTATTAGATGTTACAAATCCTAAAAATGTTATTTGAGATGAGTCGGTGTATTGACCCCAACCGTAATCACCACTTCCTCCGCCACCTACATTGGTTTTTCCAATCATTCTATATTGTCCTCCCTTGATAATTCTTTAAGATATTTATATTCTTTCTCTCCTATAATCGGTGTTGCCCAATCTTTAGGACAATACATCTTAAATACCTTATCTATATTCTTTTTCTTATAATATTTGTTCCAATAATAAACATTAGCCAAACTACGTGCTTTGTGCATTATACATATATATGTAGCGTGGCTATCTAATTTTCCGCTATCTTGATAGTTGTAAGCCGCACAATCC
>ENA-UOOM01003337-UOOM01003337.1-fermentation-metagenome-genome-assembly--contig:-NODE-3337-length-11801-cov-3.962030_pt1 | contig 11801 bp, 11 predicted proteins | sample MGYA00245781_ERZ724031 | MGnify/ENA primary metagenome ERZ724031 (study PRJEB28704, sample SAMN03018317) | fermentation metagenome | biome: anthropogenic terrestrial biome; feature: soil; material... | reverse complement strand
TATGCTTTTTTTGGAGGTAAGGTATGGAGAGATGGGAAAAGCTTAATGCAGCACAGCGAATGCAAGACTATATTCATCTTCACATCAATGAAAACATCACATTAGAAGATATCAGCGAAGCAGCTATGTATTCTAAATGGCATTCCTTTCGGATTTTTAAGGAAGTATTCCATAAAACACCCTTTGAATACATCAGAGCATTGCGCCTTACAAATGCCGCTCGCAATATTAAGGATAACGCTGATGTAAATATTTTGGATGTTGCTGTTGATGTCGGGTTTGATTCTCATGAAGGTTTCACTAAGGCTTTTCAGCGACATTTCGGGGTTAATCCCGGAAAGTACCGTCAGAATACTCCTCGGCGATATATGTATTTTGATCCCTCACCCATTCTCCATTATTATCTACTACTTAACTCAAGGGAGCATATTGAAATGTCAGAAAATCAAAGAACCGTTACGGTTACTGTTGTAGAAAAACCTGCTTGTAAACTTATATTATCTCGGGGAATAAAAGCAACACATTATTTTGAGTTATGCGAAGAAATTGGCTGTGACAAGACTGAGCAGTTAGAGGAGATTGCTCGTACCGTATCAAGCGTAGCTTATGGAACAAAAACGCTCAATCATATATACCCCGGCAAGTCCGCCTCAAATCTGGGCAGAGTTTCGTATGTTGATTTGCCGCTTTACCTCCGGTTGCCCGGCACATCAGGCGCGGCTTTCGCTTTGGAGATTCCTGCCGGTTATGATTTGGACATCCCCGAAGGATTCGATGTTGTGGATTTACCGCCGTTTCTTTATATGTGGTTTCAAGGCGCACCATATGAGGACGAAAACTGGTTTGGATGTGCCCATGAAGAACTTGCCCGAGCAATTTCCAACTATAAACCGGAGCTTTATGGCTATGAATTTGCTAAGGACAGCGCACCGCACTTTATGTACGGAACCTCTGCCACAACCGGTTGCAAAGAAATGATTCCCGTCAGGCCCTTATCCGGAAGATAGTTAGGAACTATGTGAATATAGGCTTTGATACGTCGATTATGCACTGATGTCTGTTTGCGGCGGCACTATATTGATTGATGCTTCCTTGCTGGAACAAGAGAATCTATATGGAAGGTTTCGCTTTACTCTTGCTCATGAGCTTTCACATTATTTACTCCATCAATGTGTGTTTAGCGGAACAGGGACTGCTGCCGCTTTATACAAAAATGAAATCAGCGAAGATGACACAGAATGACAGGCAAATTATCTTGCTCAAGCTATCCTTATGCCTAACGGACAGATTAAACGTTGTTTTTATTCATTGCGCCCCCTTTGCAAAACTAAAAGGGACTATATATTTCATATGGCAAGAACTTTTGAAGTATCAAAACAAGCAATGGAAATAAGGCTGAAGAACTTTGCTTTAATCTAAAGACCGCACATTTTTTTACCCATAATATTCGCTAAGTTGCGAACATTCGACATCAAAAGGAGGAATGGCCATCGTACAAAAAACAGTAATAAAAAAGAGGAAATTCATCGTCCAATGTGTCGGTTGCAAACGAACACTCAGCAACGATTGCAATGACCGACCTTTCCGAACAGAAACCTTCAAAAAAAGCCACGAAGATGATTACGACAAGATCACGAGATGTCCGTGCTGTTCAACATGGAATGGCATTTATAAATAAAATTAAATAGGTACAAAAATGATAACTGAGTACGAGCCTACAGCCGGAAACGCTGGTATTGATAATCCAGTAGGAGCGAGCTTACGAAATGCCGACGAGTTATAGCTTTTAAGGCTGGGCAGTACCACCGTTCGGATAAAGCGTGATTATGAGATTGAAATCGACTTGACGGTTGATTGTGAAGCGTTAGGGATTTCTCCCGAAGCAGGAATCGTATTTAAAGAAAGTGCGTAAAGTGGAGGACGAATAAAAGTCAAGAAAAAGCCCGCTAACCTAATGATTAGCGGGCTTTGTGTCCTAGTGGTGGAGATAAGCGGGATCGAACCGCTGGCCTCTTGAATGCCATTCAAGCGCTCTCCCAGCTGAGCTATACCCCCATGTGTTCGGAAACCCTTGATTTCACTGGATTTCCCGGCTATTCAGTTTTTTGCTTTTTCTCATTTTTGAGGGGTCGCATACCTGAGCGCTTGCGCTCCCAGCTGAGCTAATACCCCATGCGTTTTTTAAACAGCTTTATAATAATAGCATACCAGGCTGGAAAAATCAATACCAAACCGTAAAAAAATAATACAAAAGTCTGTGCCCGTTCTTAACTCGGCGCGTAAGGACTTAAGACATGCTTGCCAATACTTATATTGTTATGGTATACTGGGTAAATACATAATATAAAGTAAAAACAGACAATAATAACATAAATAGCTTTCCGGCATTTATATATGTTGTAAGATAACCGTATCGCGAGGTGACAGTATGGCTGCTTTTGACAACTTGTGCATGAATTGCATGGCCGATATAGGAGAAAATACGAAATGCCCGTACTGTGGCTTTCAAAAAAATAAACGGCAGACTGAAAACGCTTTACCGTTCAGGTCGCTTCTCAAAGGCAGGTACGTGGCCGGCCGAGTAAAAAAAATAAACGGCGAGGGCTTTACGTATATTGCCTACGACACCGAGCGCGACGTCCCCGTGGAGCTGCACGAGTTTTTTCCGCAGTCGCTGTCGTACCGCGACGGTGAAACCGGTGATATACGTATAACCGGCGGAAAAGAAGTTGAGTTTGACAGATGCTTTACAAAATTTATTAATAACGCGAATAAAATAAATAAACTGCAGGACGTCGAAGCCATTACGCATGTAACCGACGTTTTCGAAGCAAACCACACGGCATACGCTGCCTTTGAGTGGGTAGAGCACGTGACGCTGCGCTATTTTACGGAGCACAGCGGGGGAAAACTTGGCTGGAACGCCGTGCGCAGGCTGTTTATGCCTGTGCTTTCGGCGCTGTGCCTCCTGCACGGCCACGGCATAAGCCACCTCGGCATCTCACCTGACACGCTTTTCATAACCGGCGACGGCCAGATGGTGCTTTCGGGGTTTGCGATAGACTCAGTTCGCTGCGCCCAGCCGCAGTCCGCGCCCGACCTGGTGCCCGGCTTTGCCGCGATAGAGCAGTATGTCGCCGGTTCTACGCCGGGCGAGCCTACGGACGTTTACAGCTTTGCCGCTTCAATGCTTTTCGCGCTTACGGGCAGACCGCCGGCGGACTCAAAAAAGCGCCGCGCTAATTCACGCCTGCCGATATCAAATTCTGTTTTGCGTACATTGCCTGAAAATGCCGTTACGGCTTTGGCCGACGCGCTTCAAGTTTCACCCGAAAACAGGACGCAGACGTTTGTAAGGCTTAAAACGGAGCTTCTTGCCGAAACGGGTAAGAAAGCGCCCGAAAGCCGCCGGGACGCGGGCGTACCCACCGCGAAAGGGCAAAAGCGTAAACGCAGAAAAGAAGTGCCTAATTTTGTATGGGTGCTGTCTTCCTGCATCATAATGCTTGCCGTTTTCGCTGTAATAGGATTTTTTTGGGCGGCAAATTATCATAACGGCGCTCAGGAGCAGCGGCAGTCCGACGCGGAGGTGGTTTCAGCCGCTGCTTCTTCCGCAACGGCTTCCGGCGGCCTTACGGCTGCGTCAGGCGGCACCATATCGGCGCCGGACCTTGTGGGGCAGAACTATAACAAGCTGGTCTCGCCGTCTTCTGCATCATCAGGCGCGGCCGACTACCAGGTGCTCCTTTCGTCTAAGCAGTTCAGCGACACTATGCCCGAGGGATGCATAATTTCGCAGGACCCGCTTCCAAACTCTGAAATGTCAAAGGGAACCGCAGTGGTCGTTGTGGTAAGCGAAGGGGCGGCAGTGAGGACTTTGCCGGCCGTAACGGGGAAAACGCTTTCGGAGGCTTCCGCTTTGGTAACAGCGGAGGGGTTCGTCCCGACAAAGGACGAAGAGTACAGCGAGACTGTGCCGAAAGGGTATGCCGTAGGGTATAAGGACGTAAAGGAAGGCGATGAAAAGCCGTACGGTTCGCAGGTCGTCATTGTCGTGAGCAAAGGCCCCGCCGAAACTGAAAGCACCGGCTGATGCGCTTTAGCCGTGCGTTTATACAAATTGTCCGCCGCGGGACGGCTTTATTGTTATTGCAAAATATTATAACGGGTATTATAATATATACTTGTAGATGTATATCAATTTGTAAGTACAGTTAATTAAAACGGAGGAAAAAAGCGTGATAACAAAAACTTCAACTATCGGTGAAATACTCGATCTGGATGAAAGCACCGCACAGTTTTTTATGGAAATGGGTATGTTCTGCTTCGGCTGTCCCGCGGCGCGCGAGGAGTCGCTTGAGGAGGCCTGCGCCGTCCACGGCGTGGATTCCGATGAAATGGTGCAGAGGATAAATGAGCATCTCGCCGTTAAAAGGCAGTGATAGCGTGCGCATGGTATCTTTAGGCAGCCGGCTGCTTTTGTGCGCTTCTATGGTGCGCCGTTCAAGCAGGGCCGCGGACATAGGCACAGACCATGCCTACCTGCCTATATACCTTGTGCAGAACGGGCTTGTATCCTCGGTTATCGCTTCGGACGTGCGTGAAAAGCCGCTTAAAACAGCCGCAAGGAACATCAGACGTTTTAAAAGTGATATCATTACGGTAAGGCTTTCCGACGGCCTCTCGAATATCCTGCCGGATGAGGCAGATGATATAATCATAGCCGGCATGGGCGGGAAAAGTATAATAAATATAATAAAAAACGCTCCGTGGCTTAAGGACAGGTCAAAGCATTTGATAATCCAGCCTATGACTTCGGAGCCTGAGCTTCGTTTATTTTTGTCTCAAAACGGTTTTGCCGTTAAAAAAGAAATGGCCGCAGCGGAGGACAGGCACGTTTATACGGCTATGCTTGCAGCTTTCGGGCCTGAAAATATCCAAACCGGCGAGATATTCCCTTACGTAGGTAAAGTAAAGCCTGACACGCGCGCAAACAGGGCGTATATCGCTAAACAGCTGCACAGGCTGCAAAAACGCGCGGACGGCCTTCGAGTTTCCGGCAGCCTGCCTGAAGCTGAAAAAGCGGAAAAAATAATTTCGGAAATCAATAAATTACGGGGTGGTGTTTAACTTGAGTACCGTACATGATATTTACGTGTTTATAGACGGTTTCGCGCCGTTTAAGACAGCTATGGACTTCGACAATCCGGGCTTGCTTGTCGGGAGCGGAGGCACCGCCGTAAAAACAGCGCTCCTTTCGCTTGACATTACGCCGGATGTGGTGGACGAGGCCGCGCTTCTCGGCGCGCAGCTTATTATAAGCCACCATCCGGTTATTTTTAACCCACTTAAGGAGCTTGTCCCCGGGACAGCGCCTTTTATGCTTGTAAAGGCCGGCATAGCGGCTGTCTGCGCCCATACAAACCTTGACATGGCGCCTGGCGGGGTGAACGACTGCCTTGCCGCACGGCTTAAGCTTAAAAATATAAAACCGCTTGTTCTGTCGCAGAATTCCGGCCTGCCCGAAGCTTTGTACGGCGAAACAGCGTGCGCCTTTGAGCCTGATGAATTTGCGGGCTTTGTTAAGCAGTCGCTTAGCTGCGGCGGCCTTTCCTACACCGACGGCGGCAGTAAAATAACAAAGGTCGGCCTGTGCGGCGGAGGCGGCGCCGACATGGTTTACGATGCCGCCGCGCGCGGCTGCCAGGCTTTTGTCACAGGGGAAAGCAAACACAACATTTTAATAGACGCCTGCAGGTTAGGTGTAACCTTTGTGGATGCGGGCCATTTTTACACTGAAGACGTTGTCATTGAGCCGCTTATGAATAAACTGAAAAAGCAGTTCACGGACGTTAATTTTATCAAGTCAAAACGGATGCGGTGCCCCGTGAAATTCATATGATTTTTAGGGGGTATGATTAATAATGGCTTTGGACGGGATGTTCCTGCATCACTTGAAAAAAGAAATAGAGGGCGGCGCCATCGGCACACGTGTAGACAGGATATACCAGCCGGGGAAGGAAGAACTTGTTTTTGTACTGCGTTCACAGTCGGGCTGCCGCAGGCTGTTCCTTTCGGCACGTGCCGGCGGGGCGCGCATAAACTTTACGCTTTCTTCGCCCGAAAACCCGAAACAGCCGCCTATGTTCTGCATGCTGCTGAGAAAGCACCTTTCAGGTGCGAGGCTTTCAGCCGTCAGGCAGCCTGAACTTGAGCGCATGCTTATACTTGACTTCGACACCGTAAACGACTTCGGCGACAGGGTGACAAAGTCGCTTGCCGCAGAAATCATGGGAAAGTACAGCAATATAATCCTTATAGATGAAAATGGTAAAATAATCGATGCCATAAAACGCGTGGACGCGGGTATGAGCTCCGAACGTCTTGTGCTGCCCGGGCTTGCGTACAAAATGCCGCCTCCGCAGGGTAAGGTCTGCCTGCTTTCGTCAGATGCAGGCAGCATAGCAGAGCGGATAAAAAGCATACCGTCGGATATGAAACTTCCTAAAGCCCTCCTTTCGGCCACGCAGGGCATTTCACCTGTTGTATGCCGCGAATTGCAGTACATAACAGGCAGGGGATCGGAGCTTGACGTGCGCGGGATGGATGAAGCGCAGTTTGAAAGGCTCGGCTTTTTTTTAGGGCGGCTTGCTGAAACAGTGCGGTCATGCAGCGGCGTACCGTATATGGCGGTCGATGCCGCAACGAAAAAGCCGCTTGATTTTTCATTTATAAATATGCTGCAGTACGGGAGCGGCGCTGCCGTAAGCCGGAAAGAAAGCTTTTCCGAGCTGCTTGAGGAGTTTTACAACGGGCGCGACAGCATGGCGCGTATGCGCTCAAGGGCGCAGAACCTGCTGCGCGTGCTTACAACGGCTTCCGAAAGGCTTAGCCGTAAAATAAACGCGCAGTCGGCCGAGCTTAAAAACTGCTCTAAGCGCGGCGACTACCGCAAGCTGGGCGACCTGATAAACGCAAATATATATAACCTGAAAAAAGGGCAGAACGAAGCTGAGGTAGAGGATTATTACGATCCTTTGCTGCCAAAGGTAAATATAAAGCTTGACCCTCTGCTTACTCCGGCGCAGAATGCGCAGAAATATTATAAAGAATACAGGAAAGCCAAGACCGCCGAGAATGTTCTGCGGGTGCAGATTGAAAAGGCAAGGGGCGAGCTTGAGTATATAGACACTGTTTTTGACGAGCTGAGCCGTGCCGGAAGCGAAAACGACCTTGCGGAGATACGCGATGAACTCAAAGGGCAGGGCTATATCCGCGCGGTGGGTGCCGGCGCGCGCCGCGCTAAAAAAGCGCCTGCGCAGAAGCCGATGGAGTTTGTGTCGTCAGACGGCTTTACAATTTTAGTAGGGCGTAATAACTGCCAAAACGATATACTTACGTTAAAGCGCGCGGGAAAAGACGACATTTGGTTCCATACGAAAAATATTCCCGGCTCGCATGTCATACTTTTATCCGACGGGCGCGAAGCGACGAAGGAAGCCGTAAACGAAGCCGCGCGCCTTGCGGCGCGCTTCAGCAGGGGCAAAGGCTCTTCAAACGTGCCGGTTGACTACACAAAAGTAAGAAATGTAAGCAAACCTCGGGGCGCTAAGCCCGGCATGGTTATTTACGTTAAAAACAAAACGGTTTTTGTTTCACCTCAGAATTAGCCGAATTTCTTTTATAAATGCTTTTTATATAATCATTAACGGGAGAAAAATAATGGCCTGTTTTAAAGTCAAAAGCACACTCAGGAACACCGTGCTGTTCGGGCTTGCGCTCACGGCGATTGCGGCGGCCGGCATACCGGCGGTTGCGGGCGCCGGTTCGTTTGAAACGGCGTGCGACATGATGTTTTTCGCTAATATTCTTCTTAATATAGCAATTATAACCGACCTTCTCTGCAATATACGGCGGGATTTCCCGCTTTTAATGTTTGTATGCTCGTTCGACGTCCTCCTTTTAGGGCGCGTATACGTTTCTTTTTTAGGGCACCATTCCGACCTGCTGTATTACCTTGAGGCCGACAATTACGGGAACCTTTACAAGGCGCTGCAGGTAGTAACCATTTCGCTTTTAGCTGTTTATGCTGCGTACAAGCTTGCCGCGCCTTTCTTCTCAAAACGTGAGCACTTGCTTAAAAGCGACGGGCTCAGGGCGTTCCCGCAGAAGGACTACGTACCGGTTGTAAGGCAGCTTAGCGTTATAGTCCTGCTTGTAAGTTCGCTTGCGTATTTTTATATCTTGCTTGCGGCTATAATGAATGTTTTAAAGAACGGGTATTTAGGCTCTTTTACGCAGAAAGCGCAGAGCATACCGACGGTCATAAGCAGGCTCTCCATGTTTTTTCCGCCGTCGTTCGCTGTCTTTCTCGCGACTATGCCTGACAAAAAGCAGATGCGCTTTCCTTTTGCCGTTTACATCATTTACATGTTCGTGTCGCTTCTTACGGGGCGCAGGAACACTTTCGTGTGCGAAGCTTTTATGATAATCATTTATTTTGTCCTTCGCGACAACCTGCTCGAGAAGGACAGGCGCGTTTTTAAAAAGCGCTCCGTCGTGCTTGCCCTGGTTTTACTCATACCTGTTGTTTACCTTTTACAGATTTTTGCGGAAGTGCGCACGGGGTTTTTCGACCCTAAAAAAAGTTTCGGCTATATAATGATGAACTTTTTCAATTCGCAGGGCGCGACCTTCCGTGTAGTCATACAGACTGTTAACAGGTGGGACTTTTTTAACCATAATGTTTCGTATAAGTTCCTTTACTACCCTTTTGAACTTTTTGTACACAACAATGTAGTCACGCGTAACTTGTTTGGGTTAAGCCCTATAATAGAAGTGCAGACGCCGCTTTTCGCGCGTACTACCCATAACTTTGCCCACGCGCTTACTTACATGGTTGACCGCAGCAGGTACATTGCCGGCGGCGGCTTCGGCACTTCTTTTGTCGCCGAAGCGTACGTCGCCTACGGCATGCCGGGGGTTGTTGCAGTAAGCGCGCTTATAGGCGTTATTTTCCGTTTCTTTTCTTCCATGCTTTCACGTTCATGGGTAGTAGTCGCCATTAGCCTTCTCGCCGTAAAGGATCTCGTGTACATTCCGCGCAGCTTTGCCTTCCTGTGGGTTACAGATGTTTTTAACATAACTTATTTATGCTTTTTCATGGCGCTTTACATTGTTGCGCTTTTTACCGTTAAACGCGGCACGCACGTAAGGCGGGTTAACGGTACAGGTAAAGAAACGGCAGTTTCTGGGGAAGCGCCTTGAACCTTCTCGTTTTGCTTACGTCCTCTTTCCCGTATGGGAAAGGGGAGGAGTTTTTGGCTAACGAATTAAACTATATAAGCGGCTTTGACAGGGCTGTTGTCTGCCCGTGCGGAGTAAAACCAGGAGACATACAGACAAAGCGCCTTAAAAGCGGGATGGAATGTTTTCCTGTGTCAGGCTGCGGCGGCGGTTCTTATGCACGTGTTATTTTCAATAAAAATGTTATTAAGGAAATGGCGTCCCTTTTGTTTTCCGGCAGGTTTTATGCCGGGCGCGCGCACGAACTGCTTTTTTTTGCTAAAAACGCCGCCAATATTTATGCTTCGCTTAAAAACCTTCCGTACTTAAAAGATGCTGGCAGCGTGACTATATACAGCTACTGGTTCTACGATGAAGCTGCCGCGGGCGCACTCCTTAAAGGCTGCCTTGAAAAACACGGCAAAAGGGTGAGGCTTGTTTCACGCGCCCACGGGTTCGACATACACGCCGAACGCGCGAAGTACGGGTACCTTCCCATGCGCAGTTTCCTTTTCAAAAACTGCGACCGCGTTTTCCCGTGCTCTTTTGACGGCGGCGCCGTACTCAAAAAAGAGTTTCCAGCTTATGCTGACAAAGTAAGGGTCAGCCGTTTAGGCACTGAAGACCATGGCGTAAAATACGGTTCACGGAAAAAATTCCGCATTGTATCATGCTCGTATATCGTTCCCGTTAAACGCCTTAACCTTATAGCGGAAGCGCTCGGAAAAGCTGATTTTCCCGTAATCTGGACACATATCGGTTCAGGGCCGCTTGAGCAAGAGGTCCGGTCGGCCGCCGCGGCTTTGCCTGAATGTGTGCGGTGCGAATTTAAAGGCGCTATGGAAAACGCCGAAATAATGGACTACTATAAAAAAAGCGATATTTCCGTATTTGTTAACGTAAGTTCAAGCGAGGGCATACCTGTTTCCATTATGGAGGCCTGTTCTTTCGGCATACCTGTTGTGGCGACAGGCGTAGGCGGCACGCGCGAAATAGTACGCGAAGGTGAAAACGGCTTTTTACTTGATAAGGACTTTACCGCAGATGAATTCATTGATAAATTGAAGGCGGTAAGGGATTTAAGCGATACGGAGTATGAACGTATGTGCAAAAAATCGCGGCTGATATGGCAGGACGGGTTCAGTGCGGAAAAGAATTACGGCGAATTTTACGGGGTGCTCGCTAAATGAAACTTTTATATCTTACTTTCCAGGAAGATGCGCCGCTTTACCTCGGCGTGACGAGAAAAATCGCCGGCCAGGCGCGCGCGTTTGAAAAACTCGGCTTCGACGTCACTTACACGCTGTGGGGCGGCGGCAGTTTCCGCTTTTATTCGGGCGGAAAAACAGAAGAGGTTAAAATAACTTCTTCACGCAAAATGATGAAAACCTTTGAAAGCATAGCTGAAAACTACATCTCAAAGCACGCTTTCGACGTGATATATTTCAGGCTGGACAGAATAAGTTTCGGTGTTATAAATTTGTGCCGGTTTGCAAAAAATAACGGTACGGGACATGTTATAATAGAAATTCCGAATTACCCTTATTTAAAGGATTATATCAGGAATATAAAAAATGTTAAGCCTTTTAAGCGCCGCGCGGTAAACGCCGCTAAAGTTCTAGCTACAGCCGCCGGGGACAGGCTGTCGGGGCTTTTCCTCAGAAAAGCGGCTGACGCCGCGGTCCTTATAGGAGACAAGGCGGAGAGCTTTTTCGGAGTGAGGGCCGTCAATATAAACAACGGCATAAACGCCGAAGAGTTTTCATGCGTTAAAAGGAAGGATTCCGGCGGCATAGTCATGGTAGGCGTAGCGGGCACTCTTTGGTGGCAGGCGTATGACCGCGTGCTCGAGGGCATGTGCGAGTACAAGAAGAATAAAGCCTGCGGCGCTCCGGACATCCATTTCACACTTGTCGGCGGGGATGAAAAAGAAATGCCGGCTTTTTGGGAACAGGTAAAAAAGTACGGCCTGCAGGACGACGTCGACTGCCCTGGGTTTAAGTCGGGGGCCGAACTGAAAAGCATATATTCCGAAGCGGACGTGGGTATATCGTCGCTCGGCTGTTACCGTCGGGGGCTTAAGTACTGCTCGTCGCTTAAAGCGAGGGAGTACTGCGCCGCAGGGCTGCCGTTTGTTTATGCTTATGAGGACGACGACCTTAATGGGGACCTGCCTTTCGCGCTTAAGTTCCCTAACGACCCTACGCCTATAGACATAGATAAAGTTGCCGCGCTGGTGTCGGCGTGCAGGGCTGACCCGCTTATATGCATGGCGGAAAAAGAGTTTGCGCGCAGCCATTACGACTGGGTGCCTATTATGGAGCGTGTGCTGGCATTTGCCGGTATAAACATAAATTAAAAGATTTTTCGGAGGATGACATATGGAGATGTCTGTAAGTTTTACTGAAATTGAACATTTCTTCAAAAGGACAAAGCTCAGGTTTGTCATAGTAGTGCTGCTTTTTGGCATAGTTTTCGGTTTGGCACCCCTATGACAAAAAGCAGCACTACTATGA
>ENA-UOOM01003335-UOOM01003335.1-fermentation-metagenome-genome-assembly--contig:-NODE-3335-length-11807-cov-3.324711_pt1 | contig 11807 bp, 9 predicted proteins | sample MGYA00245781_ERZ724031 | MGnify/ENA primary metagenome ERZ724031 (study PRJEB28704, sample SAMN03018317) | fermentation metagenome | biome: anthropogenic terrestrial biome; feature: soil; material... | reverse complement strand
GCCCGGATCGCCGCCACAGGTGATCCGGCGACCCTTTTGAGAACGCCGTGGACCCCCGTCCCCCCGATGGGGCGGACGACGTACCCCCACTCCTCCAAGAACGAGGCCACCAGGGCGGATGTCCTCCGCTCCTCGAAGCTGAGCTCCGGATGGCTATGAATGTCCCTCCGAACCGTCACCAGCCAGTCGTACAGCTCTTCTGCTCTCTTGAGAAAGTCCATGTGCCCGACCTCCTAAAAAGTGCGGGAGACGGTGCGTGTCCGTCTCCCGCTTACGATATTCGTCGCTATTTCCTGAGAATTTTTCCTGGGCGCGGTCCCAGAAGGGTGTTGTCCGTCACGACGGGCTGTCCGTTGACCAGCACGTGCCGTATGCCCTCCGGATACTGGTGCGGGTCCAGGAAGGTCGCCCTGTCCCGGATGGTTTGAGGATCGAAGACCACGAGGTCTGCGAAGAACCCCTCGGCGATCTGCCCTCGTCGGGTAATCCCGGCCTTCCCCGCCGGCATGGAGGTGATCTTCCGTATCCCCTCCTCGAGGGAGAGCACCCGCTCCTCCCGGACGTATTTCCCCAGCAGTCGGGGGAAGGAACCGTACCCCCTCGGATGGGGGCGCCCCCCCGCCTCGGGGGCAGTCACCCAGGAATCGGAGATCACGGCGGAGAGCGGGTGGGCGATGATGGTACGGACATCCGCCTCGTCCATGCCGAAGAGCACCATGGTTGCCTCGCCGTGGATCTCGAGGAACCAGTCGAAGAAGGCCTCGAAGGGGTCCGAGCCTCCCCGCTCCTTGATGATCTCCTCAAGGGACATCCCGGCGTACCGGGGTTCGACTCGGGACTCCGCGATGACGATGTTCCTCCAGCCTATGCCCCGGATCCAGTTCTCCTCCTTCATGCGCCCCTGCCAGATCTCGTCGGCGAGCTCGCGGCGCACCTCGGGGATCTTCAGCCGGGCGAGCATCGCCCCAATACCGCCCTCCAGAGCGCGGGAGGGGAGGAGGGAGGTTATGGTGGTCATTGCGGCGGGGTATGGGTAGACGTCGCACGTGACGTCCACCCCTCGTGCTCTGGCCTCTTCCATAATGCGCAGCGTTGCGTTCACTTTGCCCCAGTTGCCTCGCCCCGCCGCCTTGTGGTGGGAGAGCTGTACGGAGACACCGCTGGCCTCGCCAACGGCGATAGCCTCGTCCACGGATTCAATGAGCCGGTCTCCCTCGTTCCGCAGGTGCGTAACGTAGTATCCGCCGAAGGACGCCACGACCCGGGCGAGCTCCTGGAGCTCCTCCGTTCCGGTGTAACTCCCCGGGGGGTAGATGAGCCCCGAGGACATGCCGAAGGCCCCGTTCTCCAGCTCTGCACGGAGGAGTTTCTTCATGGCGGCCATCTCGTCGCCTGTCGCAGGTGTGGGATCGAAGCCCTTGACCGCGATGCGCAGCGTTCCCTGTCCCACAAGGGGGGCCAGGTTCTGAATGGTGCCGGACTGCTCCACACAGGAGAAAAATCCGCTGAGGTCGGACCACTCCCAGGAGTAGGGGTGCTTTTTGTTCAGGAAGGGTTTCAGGTAGTCCCGGACATCTTCTCTGTGTGCGTCGGAGACCGGGGCCATGGAGAGCCCGCAGTTTCCCACCACGGAGGTGGTCACCCCCTGCATGATATAGCTGTTCGCGTCGGGGTACGCGAGAATCCCGTGGTCCACGTGGTTGTGGAGATCGATGAAGCCCGGGGCGACCACGAGCCCCGATATGTCGACGGTCTCGGCGGCCTGTGCGGCGTCGAGCCTTCCCACAGCCTCGATGCGATCCCCCGAGATGCCGATATCGCCGTGGAACGAAGGGTTCCCCGTCCCGTCGCAAATCCGTCCGTTGCGCAGTATCCGGTCAAAGGCCTTCATAGATTTCACCTCTCGTCACTTACCACGGACCCACGACCTGCGGCCCGAGAACCACGGTGGGGAGCCAGCAGGACAGGGCGGGGATGTACGTGGTGAGCAGAAGTATGGGGATGCCGACAAAAAAGAGGAACTTCATCATGATGGGGACGAGCTCCATGTAGGTACACCCCGAGAGCCTGGTCCCCACGAAGATGGACATGGCGAAGGGAGGAGTGACGACCCCGAGGCCGACGTTCACGATGAGGATAGCCCCGAGATGGACCATGTTGATCCCTATCTGCTCCATGAGGGGGAGGATGAGGGGGACGCCGAGGATGAGCACGGGCGTGCCGTCCATGAACATCCCAAGGATGAGGAAGAAGACGTTCATGGAGAGGAGAATGAGCACTTTGCTGTCGAACATGCCCAGCATGAAGTTGGCCACGCTCTGCGCCGCCCCCACGCGGATGAGGTATCTGGCGAGGACCGTCCCTCCTCCGATGAGCATGACGATGACGCCCATGGAGAGGATGGAGCTGAAGGTAGCGGACCAGCATTTTTTGAGGGTGAGCTCACGGTAGACGAAGAAGCCCACGATGAAACAGTAGACGGTGGCCAGAGCTCCCGCCTCGTTGGGGGTACAGAGTCCGCCGTATATGCCCACGAGGATGAGCGCCGGGCATCCGAGGGCCGGCAGTGCCGCCCAGGTGGCGCTGCCGAGCTCCTTCACCCTGTCGCCGAAGGTGCTGGGGCCCTCCTCCTTCTCGGTGACGAGGTCGGGGTTCATGTACTGGGGGCATATGAAGTAGTTCAGGATCCCGTAGCCGAGAGCGAGAAGGAGACCGGGCACCACGGTGGACAGGAAGAGGGCCGTCACGGACTGCTGGGTCAGGACGCAGTATATCAGGGCGGGCACGCTCGGAGGGATCAGGTAGCCGAGGAAGCTCGAGGAGCAGAGCACCGCCGTGGTGTACTTGGGCTCGTAGCCGTACTTCTTCAGGCGTGGTACCAGCAGGGGGATCAGAGCGGAGATGCAGGGCACCGAGGATCCCGTCAGGGCGCCGAGGAAGAGGGTGGCCACGATGCCCACGACCTCCATCCCGCCCCGCATGCGCCCCACGAGCGCGTAGGAGAACCGGACGATGCGGTCCGCGAGCCCGGCGTCGGAAATCAGGCTTCCAGCGTAGACGAAGAAGGCGATGGCCATGATGGTGGCGTTGTTTATGGCGTGGTAGAACGTCCCGGAGATGAACGTGTAGTTCATGCCGTCCAGTATGAGCCCGGCGAGGGGGGCTCCGAAGAATACCCAGGCGAGTGGGATTCCCAGGAACATACCGCCCAGGAAGACGGTGAGCGCTACGGCGAGCCCTATGGTCATAGTGTCACTCCTCCTTCGGGTTCGGATCTGCGAAGGGCGACGAAGTTCATGGCCGTGTTATGGAGAAGATGGAAGATGCAGAGGACGAACATGATAAAGACGGCTTCGATCAGCCAGCTCGTGTTGAACCAGGGCACCAGGGTTCCCCACTCGTCGAACGAGAGGGCCTGTTTGAAGTAGGCGAAGAATGTCGGCATGAGCATGAAGATGATGCCGAGGCTGGCGGCGTTGATGAGTATCTTTGCTACCCTTGCGCTTCTTCGGCCGGAGAAGAGCCTTTCAACGAAGACGTCCACCGCCGTATGGGCATCCTCCCGCGTGGTGATCGCTATGGAGAGTATGGCGGAGAACACGAAGATGTACAGGATGAGGTCCCCCATCCACATGATCTCGAGGTGCAGCCAATACCGGTTGAAAATCTGCAGGACGGTGAACACCGTCGCGAAGACGAGGCCGAAAGCGCAGAAGAGGTTTTCGAGAAACGTAATCACGTTGACGAAGGAAAAATACAGTTTTTTCATAGGTCGGGAGGCTCCTTATCGTAGAGATTTGCGATATCCTGATGTCGACAGAGACGAGACGGGGCGTTTGTCCGGGGTTTTCGAACCTTGCGCGGGTGCCGAAGACATCCTTTGTACGGGCGAAAGGCCGCCCCCCGAAGGGGAGCAACCTTTCGCCTGCATCATGGGTTTTTCTGTAGGGTGGTTTCCGTTACTTGCCGGCTTTCTCCGCCGCCACCTTATCCCGGATGGCGGCCAAGTCGGCCTGGATCTTCTCGCCCATGTTCTGTCCCGGCCAGTGTTTCTCCAACCAGGGGTCGCAGAGCTCCTTCCAGATGGCGGGCATGTTGGCCTTCTCGCGCCATACCGCGGTCTCCTCCGGGGTGAGCCAGGTGATCTCGAAGTTGGGGTAGTCCTTCTCGAGTTTCTCGATGTACTTCTTCTCCTCGGCCTCGTAGAGGTCGTTCAGGTACTGCTCCGCTTCAGCGCCGGCCTTGAAAATGGCCTCCTTGTACTTGGGGTCGAGGCTATCCCAGAGCTTCTTGTTGATCACGACGTTGTTGGCGTCCCAGTTCAGAAGACCGTGGGTGTAGTACTTGAGGACCTCCACATGCCGTTCGTCCACGAGGGAGGGCCACATGTCCCAGCAGCCGTCCACCACTTTTCTGGAGAGAGCGTTGTAGATCTCCGCCCAGGGGATGGTCTCCATGGTCATGCCCGTTCCCGACCCCATGTTGCCGAGGCACATCACGGAGGCCATGGAGGAGGACACCCGCATCTTGAGGTTCTTGAGGTCGTCGGGGGTTCTCAGAGGCCGCACGTTGTTCGCGAGGCCGTAGGCGCCCTGGGAGCAGCTGAAGAGCATCTGGACTCCCACCTCCTGCCAGGCGACCTCCATGACCTTGAAGAGGACGCCGTCGGGGTAGGCATAGGCCACCCTGGCTTCGTCGAAGGTGCTCACAGTCCAGGGCATCCAGTTCATCATGCCGCCCGGAACGAGGTTGACGTAGGGGGACAGGGTGGCGATCTCAATGCTGCCGTCTCGAACGCCGTGAAGGGATTCGTCGTGGGTGCCGAGGAGACCGTTGGAGTACAGCTTGATCTCGATGTCTCCGTTGGTGTACTCCTTCACCTTGTCACAGAAGAACTGGTAGCCTTTGTCCGCCACGGGACGCGACCACGGCTGCGCGAAGGACCATTTGTACTTCGGGGCGGCGCTGGCGATCCCAGCGAAGAGGAAAAGGAAGAGAACGACCAAGAGGGAACGTTTCGTTATTTTATGCATCCTGCATGCCTCCTTTGGCAAAGATGTTTGTCATTATACAGAGATCGGGTTCCTTTGTCGATTCACTTCAGCGCCGGGGCAAGGAGCCCTCTTCCCCCGGTCAGCGTATCCTTTTGCGAAGCAGCCTCCCCGGCGTTTTCCCGGTGTGTTCTCCCTCCTCGAGGACTTTCTCCCCTCGGACGTATACGGAGGTGATACCGCTGGCCAGGCGGGCGGGGTCCTTGTAGGTCGCGTGATCCTGAACAGAGTCGGGATCGAAGATCAGAAGGTCGGCGTCCATGCCGGGACGGAGGACACCTTTCCCGTGGAGTCCGAGGCGGGCTGCGGGAAAGCTCGTCATTTTCCGGATGGCGCTTTCAAGGGAGAGGGTCTTCTCCTCCCGAACATACCGGGCGAGCACTCTGGGGTTTGTCCCGAAGCTCCTGGGGTGGCTCTTCCCTCCCGGAGCAGCGGGGATGGAGTCCGAGGCCACCATTGTCGCCTCATGACGAAGGACCTGCCTCACGTCATCGTCGTTTATGGCGTCGTAGCACGCAAGGTCGCACCCCTCGTTTTTCTCGATGATCCAGAGCGCCACATCCAAAGGATTCCGCCCCATCGCCCTGCCGATCTCCTCGAGACTTTTCCCCTCGCACTCCGGGGTGTGGGGGGTGTAGGTCACGAGAGCCCCCGCAGGGCCTCCGCCGTTTCGGAGCATGCTCTCCCAGGAACATGGTTTGCCGGTGTCCATGGAGTCCTCCATCTCTCGAAGAACCCGTTGTCGCGTATCGGGGTCCTTGAGACGGGCGCAGGTTTCCCCGATGCCCCCCTCCTGAGCCCAGGGGGGGAGGCAGGCCCGCACGCTGGTGCTGCAGGAGGTGTAGGGGTACTGATCGATGGTGACGTCAACACCTTGGGTGCGCGCCTCGTCGACCATCCTCAGGGATTCCGTGACGAGCCCCCAGTTGTCCCGCCCAAGCGCCTTGTGATGGGAGATCTGCACCGGTATGCCCGCCTGCCGGCCGATGTTTATGGTGTCCCTGACGGAGTCGAGCAGAAAGGCCGACTCATTTCTCATGTGGGAGAAGTACAATCCCCCGGTCTCTTTCAGCACCTGCGCCAGCTCGATCAGCTCCTCCGCGGAGGAGTACACCCCCGGAGGGTAGATGAGCCCCGTGGTCATGCCGAAGCACCCCGAGTCCATTCCCTCTCTGAGCAGGGCTTTCATGTGATCCATCTCCTCCCGGGAGGGCGGTCGGTTTTCGAAACCGAGCGTGGCGGCTCGAATCGTCCCATGTCCGACGAAGGCGGCGACGTTTCCGGCAAGAGGAAGTTTCTCCACGGTCCGGAACCAGTCCTGGAAGGTGGTCCAGTCCCATGGGATATCCGTTCCCGCCAGAATGAATCCCAGGTAGGACTTCAACAGGCCGACATAGCGGCTGTCCAAAGGAGCTGCGCTCTGACCGCACTGCCCCACGGCCTGGGTGGTCACGCCCTGGCAGAGCTTCGATACCATCACGGGGTCCCGAAAGATTACAAAATCGGAGTGGGTGTGAAGATCGACGAATCCCGGACAGAGCACCCTGTCCTGTACGTCCACTCTCTCCTTGGCACAGTCCGGGGGGAGGTCCCCCATGTCGGCGATGATCCCGTCCTGTACTGCAACATCTCCGCGATACCAGGGATTTCCCGTCCCGTCCACAATTCTGGCTCCCTGGAATACAACATCCCACACGGCAATTCCTCCTTCTGCGTTGTCGCTATTTCTCTCCGATAAGTAGTATAACAGGATGGCAGCGTGAAACGGCGAGAGCCTCACGACAATGGGGTGTACCGGAGGCGCCGGGAAAGGAATCAGGTCCTCTGTCGCCTTCTGTCGGGATGGACTGGTGACGAACCACTTCAATCCTCCGGGGCACCCCGGACGTGGGGAACAAAAGAGAGGACGCGGACCGCGCTATCGCTGCAGCCGAGCAGGAGCCCTCCACACCACGAAAAAGCCGGGGCCCTTCCCGTACGGGAAAGGCCCCGGAGATCACTGTCAGTAGTCTCTTACAGGCGTTCCTTCAGCCGTTTGAGCATGTCCCTCGTCATCTCGTCGAGGCCGAACTTCGGGGCGAACCCCCACTCCTCCCTGGCGGCCGTGCAGTCCAGGGAGTCGGGCCAGGACTCGGCGATCCCCTGGCGCAGCGGGTCCACGTCGTAGTCCATGGTGAAGCCGGGCAGGACCTTGCGGATGGAGGCGGCGATCTGCTCGGGTTCGAAGCTCATGGCCGAGATGTTGAAGGCGTTCCGGTGGACGAGCTTCGCCGGGTTGGCCTCCATGAGCTGCACCACGGCGGAGAGTGCGTCGGGCATGTACATCATGTCCATGTACGTTCCGGCGGCGATGAAGCTCGTGTAGGAACCCTTCTTCAGGGCGTCGTAGTAGATGTGCACGGCGTAGTCCGTGGTCCCTCCGCCGGGGAGCGCCTCGTAGCTGATGAGGCCCGGGAAGCGGAGCCCCCGTGTGTCCATCCCGAATTTCCTGTGGTAGTAGTCGCAGAGCAGCTCCATGGTGACCTTGGCCACGCCGTAGATGGTGGTGGGGCGCTGGATGGTGTCCTGGGGCGTGTTCTTCGCCGGGGTGGAGGGTCCGAAGGCGGCGATGGAGCTCGGGAAGAAAAAGGCTGCGCCGCACTCCCGGGCGGCCTCCAGTGCGGCGCAGGAGCCGCACACGTTGATGTCCCACGACGTGAGGGGGTCCCCCTCGCCCTTGGCCGAGAGGACGCCGGCCAAATGAATCACCGTGTCCGCCCCGAAGGAGCGCAGCATGTCGGCGAAGGCCTTTCCGTCCCGCACGTCGAGCAGGTCGAAGGGGCCGCCCTCGGACACGGGGCCAGGGATCACCCGTCTGGCCGTGGCCAGGACGTTCTCCGCGCCGTAGATCGCCCTGAGGTGCGGGGTCAGTTCGACGCCGATCTGACCGCCGGCGCCCGTGACGACGATGCGTTTCATCGGATGACCCCCATCTCGCGTCCGACGGCTGTGAACTGCTCCACGGCGAACCGAAGGTCGTCGTCCGTGTGGGCGGCGGAGACCATGGCGCGGATCCGCGCCGTCCCCCTCGGGACCGTGGGGAAGACGATGGCCGTGGCGAAGACGCCCCTCTCGAAGAGCTTGGCGCTGAAGTCCTTGGCCGCCTGGGCCTCGCCGATGATCACGGGGGTGATGGGCGTTTCGCTGTTCCCCGTGTCGAATCCCGCGGCCTTCAGGTCTCTCTTGAGCGTGTCGCCGTTCTTCCACAGCCTCTTCACGAGGTCGTCGCTCTCCTGGAGGATCTCCACGGCGGCGAGGTTCGCCGCCACGTCGGGGATGGTGAGGGCGCTGCTGAAGAGGTTCGTCCGGGCCTTCTGGCGCAGGTAGTCCACGAGGATCGCGCTGCCGGCCGCCATGCCGCCCATGACGCCGAAGGCCTTGGACATGGTGCCGATCTCCACGTCCACCTTCCCGTGGAGCCCGAAGTGGTCCACGATGCCCCGGCCTCCCTTGCCCAGGACGCCCTCGCCGTGGGCGTCGTCCACCGCTACGATGACGCCGTACCGCTCGCAGAGCGCCACGATCTCCGGAAGCTTGGCGACGTCGCCGTCCATGGAGAAGACGCCGTCGGTGATGAGGAGTCTCTTGCCGTTGGGCGCCTCGTTCTCCCTGAGCTTCTTCTCGAGGTCCGCCATGTCCGAGTGCTCGTACCGGACCACCTTGGCCTTGGAGAGCTTGCAGGCGTCGATGATGGAGGCGTGGTTCAGGGAGTCGCTGAAGATCACGTCGTCGGCCGACGAGGCCAGAGTGGGGATGACGGCGAGGTTGGCGCAGAACCCCGACTGCACGACGATGGCCGCCTCGGCACCCTTGAAGGCCGCGAGTCTCTTCTCGAGCTCGATGTGGGGCGTCATGGTCCCCGCGATGGTGCGCACGGCCCCCGGCCCCACGCCGTACCGGTCGGCGTACTCCTTCACCTTCCGCACGAGCCTCGGGTCGTTGCACAGACCGAGATAGTTGTTGGAGCAGAGGTTCAGGTACTTTTTCCCTCCGATGACGACCCAGGCCCCCTGGGGGCTCTCGAGGGTCCGTATGGTGCCGTACAGTCCGTTCTGTTTCATGGTCTCCAGTTCTTCTGCGAGGAATTTCATTGGGACGGCCATGCGGGAATCACTCCTTGACGTATGAGATTGAGGTATGCATAGAAAGTATGATGATTGCCCGTTCTTCCTGTCAATGGGGTATAATTTTGACAGAGTTCCTATATTTCAGGGACGGAGAAATATATTATTATTCGCCCACCACTTCGGAGAGGAGACGGAACGATGAGCAGGGAGATAACTCTCGAGGAGATCGCGGCTCGCACCAGCGGCAGCAGCTCGGCCCCCTACTACATCGCCGGGGTGCTCCGGGAGGCCATCTACCGGGGCATCCTCCCCGAGGGGAAGCCGCTGCACCAGGCCCAGCTCGCCCAAAGGCTGAGCGTCAGCCCCATCCCGCTGCGGGAGGCCCTCCGTCTCCTCGAGACCGAGGGGCTCGTGGCCTTCGACGGGTACAAGGGGGCCGTCGTGACCGTCCTCACCGTGGACGAGGCCCGGGAGCTCTACGAGATGATCCTGGCCATGGAGTCGAACCTCATGCGCGTGGCCTTCCCGGGCATCACGAAGCGCATCGTCGATGAGGCGGAGAAGGTCCTGGAGGAGATGGAGCGGGAGGACGACTGCATCCGGTGGCGCGATCTGAACCAGGACTTCCACAACCTGTTCTACGAGGCCACCGAGCGCCCTCTGACCATCGACATGCTCGTCCGGCTCCGGCAGAAGACGGACCGGTACATCCGGATCCACCTCGCCTCCATGCGGAGCGAGTCGGAGCGCCAGCACCGGGACATGCTCGACGCCATACGGGCGGAGGACCTGGAGAAGGCGGTGGAGGCTCTTCGGAACCACCTCACCTACACGTCCCACGACCTTCAGCTCTGCATGAAGCAGGAGGGCGGCAAGAGAAAGTAGGGGGCCTTCGACCGCCCCGAAGCATCGGGCCCGCCGCGGGGCGACGCACCCTTGCGGGGCGGCTCCTCCGGATGTGCCGGACCTGCCATGTCCCTTCATGGCGGCGGGCTCTGGGGGTTTCGCAACCGCCGGGACGCTTTCCCATCGTCGCGGCGTAGGGTATGCTGTGTCCGGTACGAAGTGCAAGCGAAAGGGGCTGCATGTCATGCTCGAGACGGTGGATCTCTCCCTGTCGATGAAAAAGAAGGAGTACAAAAGCGCATTGGACGACCTCGCGCCGCGCCTCGGGGCCCTTCAGAGGAGGGCACGGGAGGAGGGCGTCCCGGTCCTGATCCTCATCGAGGGGTGGGAGGGGGCGAACAAGGGGCGGCTTGTGAACGAGTTGCTCCTGACGCTGGACCCGAGGGGCTACCGCTTCCACGCCTTCGAGCGGCGAGGCGACGAGGAGTACCCCTTCCTGCTCCCCTATCTGGAGGTGACCCCGCCCAGGGGCGAGTTCGCCGTCTTCTCGGGCGGTTGGTACGCCGAGGTGCTCCTTCGGCGCCTGCTCCGCGGGGAGGAGCGGTCGGACTGCACGGCCGCCTTCCGGGACATATGCGCCTTCGAGAGGCAGCTTGCCGACGCCGGGGGCGTGGTGCTCAAGTTCTTCTGCCATATCGACAGAAAGGAGCAGAAGGCCCGGCTGAAGGAGCGGGAGGGCGACCTCGACCTCGCGTGGTTCGTGACGCCCGAAGCCTGGGAGGAGAACAAACGGTACGACGACTTCCTCCTCTGCGCCGAGGAGATGCTCTCCTCCACGGGGACGGAGTACGCCCCCTGGACCCTGGTGCCGGCGACGGACTTCCAGTACGCCGCCTGGAAGATCCTCTCCACGGTGGAGCGGGTCCTGGACGACTGTCTCGCCCGGAAGCGGCACCCCGCTCAGGACTCCCTGCTCGAGGGGGTGTCCGACGGCGAGAGCGCCCTCCTGTCCTCCATGGAACCCGAGGGGGCGATGGAGGACCAGGAGTACGACGATCGGCTCAGTGAGCTGCAGAGGGAGCTGCGGTCCCTGGAGCTCCGGGTGTTCCGCGAAAAGCTCCCCGTGGCCCTCGTCTTCGAGGGCGTGGACGCCGCGGGCAAGGGCGGCGCCATCCGCCGCGTGACGGAGAGCCTCTACCCCATGAACTACACCGTCTACCCCGTCGGCGCCCCCGACGACCAGGAGAGACGGCACCACTACCTCTGGCGCTTCTGGAAGAACTTCCCGAGGGACGGCCACGTGGCGATCTTCGACCGGAGCTGGTACGGCCGCGTCCTCGTGGAGCGCGTGGAGGGGCTCTGCACCCCCGAGGAGTGGCAGAGCGCCTATCGGGAGATCAACGAGATGGAGCGCCACCTCTCGGACTACCGGACGGTGCTGGTGAAGTTCTGGCTCCAGATCGACAAGGACGAGCAGCTCGCGCGCTTCGAGAGCCGGGGCGGCGACCCGGAGCGCTCCTGGAAGCTCACGCCCGACGACTGGCGGAACAGGGACAAGTGGGACCTGTACCAGACGGCCGCCGCCGAGATGCTGCTGCGCACGAGCACATCCTACGCCCCCTGGACGGTGGTGGCCACGAACTCCAAGAGGCTCGCCCGAATCCGGATCCTCACGGCCGTCACGGAGAGCATCCGGAGAGCCCTCGGGCAGGAGGGGCGACGGAAGAGATGACGGGACGCGCCGCACCCCCCGAGCCCGCCCTCACCTTCGAGGGAGTGTCCTTCTCCTACGGCGGGTGCGACC
>ENA-UOOM01003334-UOOM01003334.1-fermentation-metagenome-genome-assembly--contig:-NODE-3334-length-11810-cov-7.852999_pt1 | contig 11810 bp, 9 predicted proteins | sample MGYA00245781_ERZ724031 | MGnify/ENA primary metagenome ERZ724031 (study PRJEB28704, sample SAMN03018317) | fermentation metagenome | biome: anthropogenic terrestrial biome; feature: soil; material... | reverse complement strand
GGTAACGGGGTGGGAGAGTAGGTCTTTGCCGGGAAAATTTTTAAGACGGTGCATCGATTTAGTTATCAATGCACTGTCTTTTTCTTTTTTTGTCCTTTGGACTAAATTTTTTGACTACCTTATCCGATAATCATAAAGAGAGCGCGTCTTTTTCTTTATTAACATACATTTTCGCTGGAGGAAAGCATTAACGCACTGGATGGTGAAAGAAATGCAGGATCGGCAGGATCAGCATGACCGTAGCGCTTTAGAAAGACACCAGATTTGGGCCAACCGAGTTGTTGTCATTGTGCTTCTCTGCGCTATCCTGGCCGCATATCCGATGTTTTTGTGGCTAATCGGATTTCCTCTATACTTGCGGCTGGGCATACCAACAATCGGTTTGGCACTGTGGGTGGTACTTGCCATAACATCAAGAGTTCCATCTCTCAGCAAGTATTCCAGGTTTGCATCATCTTTGATGCTAAATGCCTTCGGCTTTGTGCAGATGATCTTCCTTGGCACCCGCAATGCGGCAACCCCTTATTACTTTTTCGTAATATTGGCATTTAGCCTCATTTATTTGGATGAAAAGGCTGTCATATTTACGGCACTAGGATCTCTGACAGTCCACGGCATCTTAGTTGCCGCCTATCCCACTATTGCCACAAACCCGATGTTTTACAACTATACGTACCGTACCTATATCTATATGGGCTTCATGTATTTGCTTTCAGTACCCGCGCTGATTGTCGTTGCCCGACGTGCCTGCGCACTGCTTTTCGACGTGCAACGCCGCGAGGATTCACAGCGTATTTTGAATAACTCGTTGAATCAGGTGTTGGAGCAGATGACACTGACTGCGACTAACTTGTTGCGCAGTAGCGAAGTGCTCTCCGGCCACGCTGCTGTGCTGCAGTCTTCAGCGGAAGAAGTGGCCGCCGGTATGGAGCAAATGGCTCATATGGTTGAGGTGCAGGCTACCGACGTAACGCAGGTTTCTGGAAATGTCGTCCAAATTAACTCGATCGCTGGCGATATTTTGAAGAGAGCTGAAGAACTGTCCGAATCATTTGAAAAGGCCTCCATTGCTGCTCGTCAGGGAGTTGACTTGGTCCAGGAAACGCTGGTCGGACTGCAACAGGTAGGGGCGCATATGGGCGAATTATCCGCCGGCACACAGAAGATTAAAGAAACTTCCTTCAAAATTAGCGAGATCCTCAGCTTCATGGATAATCTGGTGCAGCGCACCAATTTGCTTTCCCTGAACGCCAATATCGAGGCTGCCCGGGCAGGCGAAGCCGGCAAAGGGTTTTTAGTGGTTGCAGAAGAAATCGGCCGCCTCGCCGAGCAGACCAATCAAGGTTCTAAAGACATTGAACTTGCTGTGAATACCTTTATGGAAGAAATTAATGCGGTGTTTGATTCCATTGGCCATGACTCTGCGATGGTCGCCAAAGGATCGCGTGATATCTACGGGGCTCGTGAAGGCTTTGAGAATATTATGGAAGCCATTCAAGAGAACAGTGAACAGGTCCGAAAAGTCTATATGGCTATGGAAGAACTGGTTGCCGAAAACAACTGCATCATGGATGCTGCCAGCGGATTGGCCAGCTTGTCCGAAGAAACGGCAGCCGGCACACAAGAGATCTCGGTATCCATTCAAAGTCAGGCTGTTGACATCGAGAGCGTCGCCAACGAAGCTAGTCAACTGAGCGAAGCCGCCCGGGAACTTAATGAGATTTCCCGCAACTATTATACGGTTGATGGACAGATCAATTAGCCCGTTAGTTCATCCATTGGCTCTTAAAATTAACCATGTTTCCTTTTTTGGGCCTAATTGTCGATTGACTTGCAGCGCCAATCGTGCTATCATCAGTTTGTTATCAAATTCCTCGATAGCTCAACGGTAGAGCACCCGGCTGTTAACCGGGTGGTTGTTGGTTCGAATCCAACTCGGGGAGCCAGCCATATACAGACTGTTCTGCTACGCGGAACAGTCTTTTTTTGTAATCACTCTAGCCATTGCCTTTATCTATGAAACATAGTAGAATTAAGAATTGGAGAGGTATAAGCGCGTCCAATGTCAAAAAAGACGCGACGACGCGACTTCAATAAGGAGGAAGACTTATGGTCGAGAAAGGGACTGGAACAGTTAAAAAAGGTTTGGCCGAAATGTTCAAAGGCGGCGTCATTATGGACGTTACCAATGCAGACCAGGCCAAGATTGCCGAGGATGCAGGCGCGGTCGCTGTTATGGCACTTGAGAGAGTACCCGCGGATATCCGGGCTGCAGGCGGAGTCGCCAGAATGAGCGATCCGGAAATGATCCAGAAAATTATGGATGTAGTCTCAATTCCAGTCATGGCCAAAGCCCGCATTGGCCACTTTGTTGAAGCCCAAATTCTTGAAGCACTTGGCGTCGATTATATCGACGAAAGCGAAGTCCTTACCCCTGCTGATGAAAAGTATCATATTAATAAACATGCCTTCAAAGTGCCGTTTGTGTGCGGTGCGCGAAACCTTGGCGAAGCGCTACGCAGAATCGGCGAAGGCGCGTCTATGATTCGCACTAAAGGTGAGGCCGGAACCGGCGACGTCGTAGAAGCAGTGCGCCACGCCCGTCAGATGACGGATGAGATCCGCATTGTCCAAAATGCTCCTGAAGAAGAACTCATGAGCCTTGCCAAAGAATATGGCGCCCCCTATGAATTACTCATAGAAGTCCGCCGTCTTGGCAGACTGCCGGTCGTCAACTTTGCAGCAGGCGGCCTGGCAACCCCTGCGGACGCGGCCTTGATGATGCAACTCGGAATGGACGGCGTCTTTGTCGGTTCAGGTATCTTCAAGAGCGACAATCCGGCAGTACGCGCGAAGGCGATCGTCGATGCCGCGGCACATTACAATGATCCGAAGAAGCTGGCTGATATTTCCAAAGGGATCGGTAATGCCATGCGTGGCATTAACATCGGTTCTATGAAAGAAGAAGACAAAATTGCCGGGCGCGGTTGGTAAAGCTGGTAGCCTATGACACTTATTTGCGCCGACGCATTGATCAGGGCATGCCCGCATTTGGGACATGCACCGGCATGATTTTATTGGCCAAAGAAATCATCGGTTCTGATCAACCGCGCATCGGTGTCATGGATATTAGTGTGCAGCGGAATTCGTTCGGGCGTCAGATAGACAGCTGTGAGACTGAAATAGTCATTCCGGCTTTGTCGCATCCGCGCTACTCTTACCAACCGTACAATAGGAATGGGAGTGAGTTTTGTGAATCCAATTTTGGCGAAAGTTGACCCTGAATTAGCACAGGTCATCGAAAACGAAACCAGACGACAGGGCGACAAAATCGAATTGATTGCCTCCGAGAACTTTGTGAGCAAAGCGGTCTTGGCAGCGCAAGGCTCCGTGCTCACCAATAAATACGCAGAAGGCTATCCCGGCAAACGTTATTACGGCGGGTGCGAATTCGTTGATGTTGCCGAAAACCTCGCCATTGAGCGTGCCAAGAAGTTGTTTGGTGCCGACCATGCCAATGTGCAGCCACATTCAGGGGCTTCCGCTAATACCGCTGTTTACCTGGCAGTGCTGAAGCCAGGCGATACCGTGCTGGGCATGAGCCTGGCGCACGGTGGACACTTAACGCATGGGAGCCCGGTTAACTTATCCGGTCTCTATTTCAACTTTGTCTCCTATGGCGTCACCCGTGAAACCGAGACCATTGATTATGATGAAGTTCGCAAACTGGCGCTCGAGCATAAGCCCAAATTGATGGTGGCCGGGGCTAGTGCCTATCCCCGCATCATTGATTTCAAACGGCTCCGCGAAATTGCTGATGAAGTCGGCTGTCCTCTAATGGTGGATATGGCTCACATCGCAGGTCTGGTCGCCGTCGGCTTGCATCCAAGTCCGGTGCCCTATGCCCAGTTTGTGACGACCACGACCCATAAAACGCTACGCGGCCCGCGCGGTGGTATGATTCTCTGTCAGGCGGATTATGCCAAAGCCGTCGATAAGGCCATCTTCCCTGGTTTGCAGGGCGGCCCGCTGATGCATGTGATCGCTGCCAAAGCGGTGGCTTTCCACGAAGCTTTGCAGCCGGAGTTTAAAGCTTATCAGCAGCAGGTGCTCCGTAATGCACAAGCTATGGCGGCCGGCTTGACCGCGAAAGGCTTCCGCCTCGTGTCCGGCGGCACAGACAACCATCTAATGCTGGTCGATACCCGCAACGTCGGTCTGACCGGCAAAGTGGCCGAAAGGGCCTTGGACGATATTGGGATCACCGTCAATAAGAATGCCATCCCGTTTGATCCGGAAAAACCGTTTGTGACCAGCGGCCTGCGCCTCGGAACCCCGGCCACCACGACTCGCGGCTTCAAAGAAGCTGATTATCAAGAAGTGGCCGAGATCATGTATTGGACGCTCACGCATCTTGAAGATGAGCATGCTCTGGAAGAGGCTAAGGCCCGCGTCCGCAAGCTTACTGACAAGTACCCGCTTTATCGGGACTTGCTCTGAGATTAGGATCGGGATTTGCCCTAAGCCAATTTGAAGTGTACAAAAAGAGACCGCCTCGCTCGCATTTGCATTTGCATTCGCGGGCAGCGGTCTCTTTTCATGATCAGTATAGTATATAATCAGTATCAGATCGGCATTGGTGCGATTTGCGATTGTCGCTAGGCAACAGCTGCCCCGCGCGGTGTTGGAGTTTGCCGCTTTTTCCGGCGCACAACTTGCAGGAAAATCGCAAAGACCATCAGCCCGGCGCCGATGAGGTCGGTCATGATGCTCGGCTCAATTAACAGCAAGCCGCCTACCAGGAAGATGATGCGCTCCCACCATGGGGAATCTATAAGGAACCAGCCTTCGGTGGCGGCCCCAACGCAGACCATACCGAGCAGTGCCCCGATAACCACCCTGATCGCTTCAATCCAATTAGTATCGATCATAAGCAGGGATGGAGAATACACAAAGAAGTATGGCACCAAAAACGCCGCGATAGCGAGCTTGGTGGCATGAACACCGGTTTTAAGCGGGTTCGCTTTGGCAATGCCAGCTCCCGCAAATGCTGCCAGCGCCACCGGCGGCGTGATGTCGGCCACGATTCCGAAATAGAAAACAAACATATGGGCGGCGAGCATTGGCACACCCAGCTTGATCAAAGCGGGAGCCGCGATCGTGGACGTAATAACGTAGTTGGCAGTCGTGGGCGCTCCCATGCCCAGAATCAGTGACGTAATCATGGTAAAGAAGAGGGTTAGCAGTAATTTGCCGCCTGCAAGAGTAACCAGACCGTCGGCCATCTTCAGGCCGAGTCCGGTCAGTGTGACTGTTCCAACGATGATACCAGCGGCCGCACAGGCCAGGGCAACACCGACCGCGCCTCTGGCACCGTTCTCCAATGCCTTGACGCAGTCCCAGAAGAACTCGATCATCGTGGCTTTCAGTTTCTTCTGACGAATGGCTACTACCAACGTGGCGATCAGATCCACGCCAATTGCCGTGTAAATGCCGAAGAGCGCTGCCAAAGTCGGCGTACGGCCCTCTACGAGCATGTAGATAATCGCCACCAGCGGCAAGAACAGATAACCCTGTCGCTTCATCAGGGCCCAGAAACTAGGGATTTCTTCTTTGGACATCCCTTTTAGCCCGGTTTTTTTCGCTTCCAGATGGACGGTGATGAAAATACCCGCGAAAAAAAGCAGGGCAGGAATAACGGCTGATTTGGCAATTTCGACATAAGGCGTATTCGTGAATTCGGACATCAGGAAGGCCGCCGCCCCCATGATTGGCGGCATGATTTGGCCACCGGTTGAAGCTGCCGCCTCGACTGCCCCGGCGAATTCACGTTTGTAGCCCAATTTGATCATCATTGGAATCGTAAAGCTACCTGAACCGACGGTATTGGCGACCGAGCTGCCTGATACCGTGCCTTCCAGTGCGCTGGTGATGACCGCCACCTTGGCGGGACCGCCAGCAGCCTTACCTGCCACGGCATTGGCAATATCAATGAAAAACTTGCCGATGCCAGTTTTCTCAAGAAACGCGCCAAACATGATAAATAGGAAAATGAAAGTCGACGAAACACCGAGCGGAATACCGAGGATTCCCTCCGTAGTGAACCACATGTGCCCGACAATGCGATCGACTGGAAAGCCGCGATGCTGCAAGAATCCGGGGATATATTTCCCGAAATAGTTATACAGTAGGAAGACTAAGCCAATGATCACAATAGGTAACCCGACGACGCGCCTGGTCGCTTCAATAACCAGGAAAATGCCTATGGCACCCACAATCAGGTCCATGGTTGTATAGTCGCCGGCACGATAGAAGAGTTCCCAGACGTTGACGACCATATAGATGCCGATTGCTACCGTGGCCAGCGCCAATATGACGTCAACAACAGTCAGGCGTTTGCGGGACTTTTTACGGGCCGGGTAGAGCAGGAATGCCAGCACCAGTGCGAAGCACAAGTGCACTGGCCGCTGAATCTGTGCTGTAAAAATGCCAAACTGTGCGGTGTAGAGCTGGAAACCGGCAAAAGCCAGCGCAATGATTGAAATGATGATGGCCATGATACCTTTGTAGCGGCGAAAACTGGACTCCTTATCGTATTTCGCCATCAGTTCATCAACATTAACCTCAGGTATCAGTTCACCATCCATACCCTCAACCTGGTTGTCTGCTACCGGTTTGCGGTCAAGTTCATCCATGGTTGTGCCCCTTTCTCTCAATATGATTAAGGCCATATGGTGCGTCCAGTCATCCGTAAGACACTGGCCCACCAAAACGGGCGTTTCGTGACCTCAATCCTGATTAAGGTACCTGGAGCGATTAACTCGCTAAGACGTAGTTGCTGCGCTCCATAGAACAGGTAATGATCGGCGACTGTGCCGACCGCCAGGTTAACGGAGGGCAAGACGCGATCCATGTTATAAATCCGGATCCAGCCTCCCTGGACGGCCATCGCTTCTCCCGGTCCGAGATCAGTTGGCAATCCAGCTCCAAATGAATCATAGATTGTTTCCCTCAGAATTAGTACTTTTTCGCTGGAAACTTCCCAGAGTTCATCCACAGGACGTTTGGCGACTGAATGCGTAAAACGTAAGGTTACTATTGAACCATTTTGCACCGGGCCGGCGGATAACAGACCGCCGCCCTGCTGGGCTCTGATTTCGAGGTAGAGTTGTCCCGGCCAAAGGCAGCCCGCCAGTATGAGGACGATCAAGGCGCTACCAATAACCAATGCCGGCTTTTTCAGTGACTGCTGCAGTGGCTTCTTCATGATTGTATAGAAACCGGGCGGTTACCCCGCCCGGTCCTCCAGGGGTTCATAGTGATTATTTGATACCCTTTTCGTTGAAATACTTCAGTGCGCCGGCATGGAACGGGGTTGAAATACCAACTTTGGCGTTTGGCAGACTGAACTCTTTGGCTTTGGCATGACCAAGGTCGCCAAGATGCTCGAACAAGGTCTTGGTAATATTGTATACCAGAGTCTCATCAAGCGCGGAGTTACAAACGAGCGCTGCCTTAACAGCAACGGTGGTCGTCGGTTCAGTCTGTCCGCTGTAAGTATTGGCCGGGATGACTACCTTACTGTAGAACTGATATTCCTTACTGAGATCGGCAATCTCTTTGTCAGTGAAGTTTAGAATTCTGATCTTATGCTGGGCGGCGATGTCCTGAATGGCCGCTGTCGGATGGCCGGCAACGATAAAGAAGGCATCAATGTGGTCGTTTTTGAGCTGATCAGCTGACTCGGCAAATGATAGGAAGTACGGGCTCAGGTCCTTGTAAGCCAGTTTTACATTGCCCAGAATCTGACGAGCGTTTGCTTCCACGCCGCTGCCAGGGGCACCCACCGATACGCGTTTGCCTTTCAGGTCGGCGACAGTCTTGATGTTGCTTTCAGCTTTGACAACGATTTGTACGGTTTCGGGATACAAAGCGGCGATAACTTTGAAGTCAGCCAGTTTTTCGTTAAAGATTTCGACACCGTTGAAGGCATAATGGTTGATGTCGTTTTGCACGAAGGCCAGGTCTACTTGTTTCTTGTTGATCAGACGAATGTTTTCAACAGAAGCCCCAGTTGCCTGCACGGAGACGTTGACCCCAGGAACGTTCTTATTCCATACCTGAGCCATTGCTCCGCCAAGCGGGTAATAGGTGCCGGATGTGCCTCCGGTGGCAAACGTCAGCTGAGTCGCAGCTGCAGTAGTAAGGGTGGCTGCCAGGACTAAGGATAGAACTAATAAGAGCACGAGATATCTCCGCATAAACCTTCCTCCTCATAAAGGGGTGTTGCCCCTTATTTTGGAGGGAATTTCTACTTTAATCTATATTTATCCTTCTAAATTATGATAAAATGCCATAATAAATTAAATAAGTGATAAAGTGGTGAAGACAAGAAAGACACAAGGGGACGGTTCTTCTGTGTCATTATTTTCGTCGCACTTGTCAGCGACACAGAAGAACCGTCCCCTTGTGTCCTTAAGGAAGAGGCATAAATGAGTAAGCTGAGTAAGCCAACCCTGCTTATATTTATAAGACCGGCAACCATTTTGGTGCTAACACTGATCCTGTTTTTATCCGGTATGACTTATTATCTGGCGGAACCGGTTTTGGGGCCGGTTCCCGGTGTTTTGCAAAAAGTGCGCATTCTGATTGACCCCGGCCACGGAGGCATTGACCCGGGTACTGGCGAAAAATTCGAGCTCTATGAAAAGGACATCAATCTGGATTTGGCTTTCCGGCTGCGGGTGCTGCTGGAGGAAAAGGGTGCGACGGTTGACCTGACGCGTTGGTCGGATCAGGAGTTGAGTTATCTTTCGCCGGATTTGAAGGCCAAGCGCCATCCGCGTGATTTGTGGGGGCGGGTCTTCCTTGCTCAGGCATATGACACTGCCATTCTGGTGAGCCTGCATGTTAACTCAAGCCGCAGGGAAGCGGAACGGGGCGCAATTGTCTTTTATGCGCAGGGATCTGAAGAGGGTAAAGCGCTCGCCGGGGCGGTACAGGCGCAGTTACTCAAACTCCAGCCTTATAGCAGGCAGCAGGCATTGCCGACCAGCAGCATGCGCGTCGTCAATTCTACCCAATGCCTGACCATCCTTGTTGAAATTGGCTTCATTACTAACAGCGACGATCGCCAACAGATGCAAGATGTGGAATACCGCGAACAGCTGGCGAAAGCAATTACTCAGGGAATTCAGGATTATCTGACACAATGACAGATGAGCCGTCCCCGCTCTAGTTCATTAGGAATAGTCCCTTGGCGTCGTTATTACTTGATATTCCGTTCGGCGAAAAATCTCAGTGCGCCAGTGTGGAACGGGGTGGAAATACCGATTTTAGCATGTAGCAGGCTGAACTCTTTGGCTTTGGCATGGTTAAGTTCACGAAGGTGCTCAAACAAGGTCTTGGTAAGATTGTATACCAAAGCCTCGTCGAGATCAGAGTTGCAGACGAGTGCTGCCTTGACCGCGACGGTGGTTGCCGGTGGGACCAGGCCGCTGTAAGTATCCGCCGGAATAAATACTTTGGTGTAAAACTCATAATCGCTGCGCAGGTTGGAAATTTCTTTGTCAGAGAAGTCCAATATCCTGATTTTGTGCTGGGTAGCGATGTCCATAATAGCAGTAGTCGGATGACCGGCTACAATAAAGAAAGCATCAATGTTACCGTTTTTGAGCGCGTCAGCCGATTCGGCGAACGATAGGAAGACGGCGGTTAGATCGCGATAGGATAGCTTGACGTTGCCCAAGATCTGACGGGCGTTTGCCTCTACGCCGCTACCAACGGCACCGACCGATACGCGCTTGCCTTTGAGGTCAGCAACAGTTTTAATATTGCTTTCAGCGCGGACCACGATTTGGACAGTTTCCGGATACAGCGCGGCAATAACTTTGAAATCGGCACGCCTTTCGTTTTTGAAGATTTCGATGCCCTTATAGGCATAATGGTTGACGTCGTTCTGCACAAAAGCCAGGTCGACCTTTTTATCGTTGATCAAACGAATGTTCTCGGCAGAAGCGCCTGTGGCTTGTACGGTGACGTTGATCCCCGGAATGTGTTTGCTCCACACCTGGGCCATTGCTTCGCCGAGCGGGTAATAGGTTCCGGATGTACCTCCGGTGGCAAAAGTGAGCTGGGTTGCAGCAGCAGTAGTAATGGTAGCTGCTAGGATTAAGGATAGAATCAATAAAAGCACGAGGTATTTACGCATTATCCTCGCTCCTTATCAAGGGGTGACACCCGTATTTTTATGGAAAATTCTACATTAATATCTATTATCCTCTAATAAAACGCAAGAAGACGCGGGAAGAAGACGCGGGGACGGTTCTTCTGTGTCATTGTGGAACTTTGGGGACGGTTCTAAAAGTGCCATTTGCACATTTTGGGCAGACCCAAAATGTGCAAATGGCAGTAAATGGGAATCGGCACTTTTAGAACCGTCCCCAAAGTTCCGCGTCCCCTTGTGTCGCGAAACAGATGAACCGTCCCCGCGTCTTGAAGCAGTCCTTTCTTTACTTCCGCTTGAAGATTCTACCCAACAAGAAAGGTTTGGTCAGTTTTTCCGGAACGACGTTCGTAACAACCCAGTCATTGTCCTGACAAATTTTCTTGAGAGTGCGAATGAACCTCCGGTTTTCATTCTTTTCAATGCTCCAGGAAAACAGATAATGTCTTTCGGAACCGCCGGTGACAACCTCAATATCAACTTGATCAGATTCACTAAATTTGAGGAAAAAGACCGACATAAAGTTAGCCATCTCCATGCTTGGTAACCATCCTTGTTCTTTGATCAAGACCACCACATTTTCGGATTGGCAAACATGATATGGATACTCTTTGTCTAAGGACTCGATCAGAAAACCCACAATGCTTCGTATGTCCTTGCCTTTGATGCTGATTTTTCCAAAGTTCATGGGGCGTCCTCCATCATGAATTATTTTCTGCGAGGGAATCTCTCTACGATTGCCTGAATCCCTTTTGCAAAAATATCTAGACAGGTCAAATTAGTCGCAAACTTAAAATTTAGCGTTGCATCATGCTGCGAGTTCATATTCCAGACGGTTCCTTCTACACCAATTTTTTTCCGACTATCCAGAGTAAGATTTAGGCGGACGTAAGGTTCAGTTGGCCAAAACTTAACGTGGTTTTTCTCCAAAGCCGACAATTCCTGTAACTCATTTAAAAATTTCTACAAAGAGGTGCCTTGAAACATGGGCTCATCAATTTCGACCTGAAAACAAGGCGTGCACAAGTAAAAATATGCTCTTTGCCAGTTAGAGTCCAAACCCGATGCAGCTTCCGGAAATTCGTAAGCATATATGCAAAAGATGAATCTGGAAAAACCGTCCTGAGATGATAATTCTGCGTGGGGGAAATTAGTGATATAGTTTGAGTGCATCTATTAATCGAACCTCCCATGCTGGTGAATGAAGACTCAGAAGGCGCAGGTCTATAAGCTACCATTTCACACAGATGAACCCGTCCCCGCGTCTTCTTATATTTGTCCTAGTCATGCTTTCTTGGCTTGCGATAGTTATAGTAAATTCGGATAATTCGCCATTTATCCTGCCTGAGATTCCCAGAAAAAAGGGAGAGGACGATGGGAAGACTCGGGGAAGAAACACAGAAGAACCGTCCCCTTGTGTCTGCAGCAGGAAACCGCTCGGAAAAAACGAAGTCTAGCATGGATTTGGCATAATTGTGGAGGGAACACGCTTGAAAAGCAAGATACTCATTCAGAACGGCAGGCTGGTTGATCCGGCCAACCAGGTTGATGAGCAGCTGGATATTCTGATTCAGGATGGCAAAGT
>ENA-UOOM01003333-UOOM01003333.1-fermentation-metagenome-genome-assembly--contig:-NODE-3333-length-11814-cov-9.648439_pt1 | contig 11814 bp, 9 predicted proteins | sample MGYA00245781_ERZ724031 | MGnify/ENA primary metagenome ERZ724031 (study PRJEB28704, sample SAMN03018317) | fermentation metagenome | biome: anthropogenic terrestrial biome; feature: soil; material... | reverse complement strand
AAGTCCGGAATCTTGATCTGTTGTTCTTTGACCTTTCCTGAAGGTGTTCTTGGCTGTTCCAGGGTCGGCATTGTACTGTTCCCTGAGGTTGTCCGGCTCGCGGATGATGAGCCTGTCCCCGGCTGTCTTATTTGCGTCGGTGTCCTGCGCTCTCCGTCCAAAGGAACTCTGTTGACTCTTTCCCCTGAGGGGAGGATGGAGCCTACCTTCTGCTGTCCTTCCAGTCTTGCTTTGAGCTTGGAAGAACTTCCGCCCACATTATGTAAACCAGTGGCGATAACGGTGATTGTAGCCTCGTCGGACCTGGAGTCATCATACATAGCACCGAAGATAATATTTGCATTCTCGCCGGCGAGATCCTGTACATATTCAGCTGCATCGGATGCATCCATCAGGGTAATATCACCGGAAATATTGATGATAACATGGGATGCTCCCTGGATGGTTGTCTCAAGCAGCGGGCTGGCAACAGCCTGCTTTACCGCCTCCAGAGCCTTGTCGTCTCCGCGGCCTGCACCGATACCGATGTGAGCAACACCCTTGTCCTTCATAACAGTCTGGATATCCGCGAAATCCAGGTTAATCAGTGACGGCACATTAATCAAATCAGTAATACCCTGAATACCCTGCTGAAGAACCTCATCAGCCTTCTTCAGAGCCTCCGGCATGGTTGTCCTTCTGTCAACTACCTCCAGCAGCTTGTCATTCGGGATGACAATCAGTGTATCTACATTCTCTTTCAATTTATCTATACCTGCCTGGGCATTGGCCATACGTGTCCTTGATTCAAAGCGGAAGGGCTTTGTGACAACGCCTACCGTCAATGCTCCCTGCTCTTTTGCTATACGCGCAACAACCGGAGTAGCTCCTGTTCCTGTTCCGCCTCCCATACCGCAGGTTACAAATACCATATCGGCACCTTTCAATGCGGAAGATATCTCTTCTGCACTTTCTTCAGCAGCCTTCTCCCCCACTTCCGGCTGTGCACCTGCTCCAAGACCTTTCGTAAGCTTCTCACCTATCTGCATCAGAGTGGGAGCCTTACATAGCTGAAGTGCCTGCTTGTCTGTATTAATCGCAATAAATTCCACGCCTGCAATCTGCTCATCAATCATACGGTTTACCGCGTTATTACCGCCGCCGCCGACTCCGATGACAATAATTCTTGCAGCCGCTTCCGATTCGTTTGTTTTAATTTCTAACAAGAGTATTTCCTCCTTTATAGTCTTATTAATATAATTTTATACTTCCCTTTTTGATTGAACGATATAATTCAATAAGTATATAATATAGTCTTTCATACAAATAATCAATAGATTTTTGCTTATTTTCTCACTTTTTATCCGGTACAAAGCGTATAATTTTGTCCGAAGTGTCATAGTTTTCCAGATGCAGCGTCCCCGGGGTATCAGGATACTGCTTGGACAATTTTTCTAAAATAGGAGGCAGCTGGGCAACACGGTCCTCATAATTCGTCTTTCCCACAAGGACCTCCACATTTCCAAAATAGAATGCCGGACCGGCCTTTGAGCAGACAATTCTGTCAGGGACCAGTTTATATTTCCTGAGAAGCTTTGACAGTTCCACTGTTCTCTGAAATATATCCTTATCTGAGACAGGGAGCACCTCTCCCAGTTTTACTTTTGATACGTCCACCTCCAGACCTTCCAGGTTTGCCACCCCAGCAGGCTTATCAGCGGTTGTCAGCATTGCTGTCCCTTCTTTGTCAAAGCACAGATACCCGCCGTTATACTCTATATAACCGGATATTTCCTTTTCTTTCACCGTGACCTGCACAATCCAGGGTGTTCTCAGTGTGATTTTGGTAGACTCCACCCCGGGCAGCTGTTTTGGACTGGCAAAATTATATCGTCCCCAGATATACACAGTATTAGCAGCATACTTGTCTTTCTTCAGCCATTCTGTGACGTCCTCTTCACTGACATATTTATTCCCTTTTACCTCTATCTTTTGTGTGTGGAAAAGGAGCATGAATGAAAATAGGACAATCAGAATTCCGAGTATAAAAATCAAAAGCCCAAGAACTACTCCCTGGCGTTTTTTCTTTTTGTGTTTTTTCTCTTTCTGCTTCATCTAAAGTCCTCCTCTATCCAATCGGACCTGGATACTGTTATTCTATCAGATTTGACACACTTAGTACAAGCCCCATTTCCAGAAGAAGAAACATGACCGAAGTTCCTCCGTAGCTGATAAAAGGCAGTGTGATTCCTGTATTTGGTATCGAATTTGTCACAACTGCAATATTTAATATTACCTGTATCATCATGTGAGCCAGCGCGCCGGTTGCTATAAGAGCTCCCAGCAGGTCTTTTGCATGAGTCGCAATAACAAAAAAGCGCCAGATCAGAATCAGAAACAGCAGGATAATAAAGCTTGCTCCCACCAGACCCAGTTCTTCACAGATAATGGAAAATATCATATCATTTTGTGCCTCCGGCAGAAATCCCAGCTTTTGCACACTTTCTCCCAGTCCCCTTCCAAAGAGGCCCCCGGAGCCGATGGCATAAAGTCCCTGCAGTGTCTGATAACCCTTTTCGTACATTTCTGGATTCCGCCAGATAGCCAGTCTTTCCATGCGGTAACTCTCCAGCGCCAGAAAGATTCCCATGAATCCCACGCCTGCAGCTCCCATCCAGATAAACTGGGCATATTTTGGACTGGCAACAAAAATCAGAACCACCGCAATGCCCATAATAATAATAGCAGTACTTAAATTGCTTGCCCCAACCAGCCCCACTATGGGCAGTACGGGAACCAGTACTTTTATCAGAGTTCTGAATTTGCCCATCTTCTTCACATTTTTTGTGACGAGACATGCGAGAAAAAGTATAACCGCTACTTTTGCAAATTCTGACGGCTGAAAAGAAACAGGCCCCAAAGACAACCATCTTTTGGACCCATTGTACTCATCTCCTATAAATATAACCGCAACCGATAACAAAATAGCGGTCAGATAGCCTAAGTTCGCCAGAGGCACCCACTTGTGATAATCAATTTTTGCCACAATCAGCATTCCGGCCATTCCCAGCACCGTTGCAAATCCCTGTTTTTTCAAATAGTAAAAAGAATCGTGAAATTTTACCCGTCCATTATAGGAACTGGTGCTGTACAAGAGAACCAACCCTATACTTACCAGAAGTAATACAACAATCAGCAGTGTGTAATCATACCGCCTCTTTTTAGCCGGACGCTCCAATATAAATTCACTCCTTATACTTAATGTTTTGCTCGATCCCGCTACACTGCATACCTAGCTTAACTGTAACACCATCTTTTTAAATTTATCTCCGCGTTCTTCATAATTCTGGAACATTCCCCAGCTTGCACAGGCGGGGGACAAAAGAACAGCGTCACCCGGCGCTGCATATTTTACACAGGTTTCTACTGCCTCCTCAAATGTATCTACAAGGACGGTGTCTGTGAAGCCAAGCTTTCTGGCCGTTTCGTCAATTTTTTCCCTTGTGGCCCCCAGCAGCACCAACTTCTTTACTTTGCCGTCAAATGCCTGAATCCATTCTTCATAGGAGGATCCCTTATCGTACCCCCCCCCGATAAGCAGAGTGGGACGGTTCATTGCCTGGATTCCCCTGATGGCCGCATCCGGGTTGGTGCCCTTGGAGTCGTTATAGTATACCACTCCGTTTTTTTCAGCCACAAACTCAATCCGGTGCTCCACGCCCTGAAATTCTTTCAATGTCTTTCTTATAATTTCCATGGGAACCTTATAGGCTAACCCCATAACAGCCGCCGCCATAACATTCTCATAGTTATGTAATCCAAGAATTTTTAATTCATCTACATGACAGACTTTTTCCGGCACACCTGTAATATTGCAGATGATACTGCCGTTATCCAGATAAATTCCCTTTTCTAGTTTACGCTGGCTGCTGAAATATAGAACCTCGGCGCTGACTTTTTCTCCAAAATTTCTTGTCGCCTCATCCTCATAGTTCAACACACAGGTGTCTGCAGGTGTCTGATTTTTTGCTATATTCTGTTTTGCCGCTATATAAGCCTCCATGGTATGATGGCGGTTCAGGTGGTCTTCAGTGATATTCAGAATCGCGCTCACCTTAGGACGGAAGGTATGTATGCTTTCCAGCTGAAAGCTGCTCATCTCCGCAACAATCACTGAACTTTCTTTTGTTTTGGAAACGATATCGGTGTATGGATTCCCAATATTCCCCACCACAAAGACGCTTTTCCTATAATTCTTTATAATTTCGCCCAACAGTGTTGTGGTGGTAGTTTTCCCGTTGGTGCCGGTGATTGCAAGTACATCACCCTTCCCCAGGACATAGGCAAGTTCCGTCTCCCCCCAGATAGGTACCCCCTTTGCCCGCATCTGGTTTACCGCAGGAATATCCAGAGGCACGCCGGGACTCATAATCGTCAAAGCTAGGCTGTCCACAATTTCTGCCGGCAGTTTTCCCAGTATCACTTGTAATTTTCCTTTTCTATCCTCCAAAATCTCATTCTTTATCTTCTCGGCATCCAATGAGATATTCCCATCATAGAGAATCACCTCAGCTCCTTTAGCGAGCAGCAGACGGCTTGCAGACACTCCACTGATACCGGAGCCGAACACCAGAATATTTCTTCCTCTTAAATCCATTCTTTTACACCCCCATAAGCGCAATCAGACAGAGAATCGCTGTTGTGACGGAAAATACCGCAACAACCTTCGTCTCAGACCATCCGCTCAGTTCAAAGTGGTGATGAATGGGCGCCATTTTAAAGAAACGCTTCCCGCCTGTTTTCTTAAAATAAGTAACCTGTATTATAACTGAAGCAACTTCCACCAGATAAACCAGACCCACAATAATGATAAACAGCGGCATCTGCAGCATATACGCCGTGCCCGCCACAAAACCTCCGAGAGCCAGCGACCCTGTGTCCCCCATGAATACGCTTGCAGGATATACATTAAATAGGAGGAATCCAAGCAGGGCGCCTACGACCGCACATGTAATCGGCTCTATTCCACTTTTTGTCCCTATGGCAACCACTGTAAAAAATGTTGCCACCAACACTGTCACACTGGAAGCCAGACCATCCAGTCCGTCGGTAAAATTCGCTCCGTTCACTGTCCCAATTACGGCCACAAACAAAAGGGGGACTGCCGCCCAGCCGATATCCCAATACTTCCCGCCGGAAAAGGGTACTAAAAGAGTCAGAGGAATCTTTGACACCTCTATAAGGTAATAGGCGAAAACAGCCGTCACTACAAGCTGCAGTGCCATCTTCTGCTTTGGATAAAGTCCATCTGAGCGCTTCAGCACCACCTTTAGATAGTCATCCAAAAATCCAATCAGACCAAAACCAATTGTGAGAAATAAAACAGGAATAATATTTGGATAGCTTTTTACATAAAGCAGAGAGGTAATCACCACACTTCCCAGGATGATCACACCTCCCATAGTGGGCGTCCCTGTCTTTTTTAAATGGGACTGCACCCCATCTGTCCTCTCCGTTTGTCCCATCTTCAGCTTTCTAAGAAACGGTATTACAACCGGTCCCATCAATAAGCTCAACGCAAATGAAATCAATACCGGAATCACTACATGATAATTCATACATACACCTCTTCAACTCTTTTGTTAAACGGACACATATCTGCCGTGCTTTCTTTATCCGGCAGACACTTTATTTAGTATATCATATCTTAATACACATTTGTAGTTCTGTTTTCAAGAAAATGTAACAGTTCAGCCATGCGGATTTTAGGCAGCACAGGCAGAAAAAAGCTTGCTGCTGAACTGTTAGAAGAACATCTCACTGCTGCTCTTCATCACTCACCGTCTCGCTCTTTTCTATTCCAAGATAAGGGAGTACATTGTCAAAAATATTTCTCATCACCGGCGCAGCTATTGTTCCTCCGTAGTACACCCCCTGGGGATTATGTATCGCAATCATTCCCAGCACCTGCGGATTGTCTGCCGGAGCAAATCCAATGAAGGAGGAAATATATTTATTTGCACTTCTGGGCAGGGTTTGCGATGTGGCCGTTTTCCCTCCGATCGAATACCCTTCGATATAGGCATTTTTCCCCGTTCCTTCCGATATAACCCCTTCCAGAAGCATCCGCATGGTGGCAGATGTCTCTTCAGATACAATCCCATCTTTTTCTTTATATTTCAATTCTTCCACCACGTTTCCCTCTTTGTCCAGAACTGCCATTCCCAGATGAGGCGTTATCCGTTTTCCTCCATTGATGAGTGAGCTGACCGTTGTAGCCATCTGGATCGGTGTGATCTGGAAGGACTGTCCGAAGGACATGGTTGCAAGCTCCACCAGACCTATGTCCTCTTTTTTGTGCATAATCGTTCCCGCTTCGCCGGGCAAGTCTACATTTGTCAGACCAAAAAGCCCAAACTGGTCAAAATAATCATAGAACCTGTCGGCTCCAAGACGGAGGCCAATGTCTATAAAAACGGGGTTGCAGGAATTTTGTATCCCCTGGACAAACGTTTCGGAGCCATGGCCTCCCACCTTATGGCATCTTATCTTCCTGTCCTCCACAACCCGGTACCCGGGGCAGGAAAATGTATCATCTAATTTTACGACACCCTCCTCCAGAGCGGCGGAGGTAGTAATAATCTTAAACGTAGAACCGGGCTCATAGGTATCATTAATGCAGCCGTTCCGCCACATTTGGTTTAACTGATCCTGCAATTGTTCATCAGTCAGTGTGTCCGCATCTGTCCCTGTATTTAGTATATACGGCTCATTCAAATTAAATTCCGGCACATTGACCATTGCCAGAATTTCTCCGTTCTGGGGATTCATCAGCAGTATGGATACAGCGTCCGCCTGTTTTTCCTCCATAGACTTCAGTGCCGCCTGCTCACAGAAGGACTGAATATTATAGTCCAGGCTGATTTGAAGTGACTGCCCCGCCACAGGTTCCATTCTATCTTCCGCCACTCCCTCCAGCTCTACTCCTCTTGCATCGGTAGTCGTCAGAATCGTCCCGTTAATTCCCTTTAAATAGTCTTCATATTTAACCTCAAGGCCAATAATCCCTTGATTATCGCCTCCCGTAAAGCCAAGTACCTTGGACGCCAGTTCATTGTGTGGATAATAACGTTTAAAATCCTCATCCACCTTTACGCCTGCCAGATTATAATTGCGGATTCTATCCCCAATTTCCTTCTCCACATTTGTTTTTATTCTTTCTATAGAAGAAACTTTCTCTACACGTTTTCTGACTGCCGCTTCATCCAGCTCCAATTCCTTTGCCAGAGTCTGGATAATAAGCTCTGGATCCTCAATTTGATTATGTATGACAGAAATGGTGCAGACTGTCTTGTTCGTGGCAAGCACTGTCTTATTTCTGTCTACAATTTCGCCCCTTGCAGCCTTGATGTCCCGCTCCCGCTCATGAAGTGACTCTGCCTTTTTCTGATAGTACTCTGCGTCAAATATCATGAGATATGCCAGACGCCCAATCAAGGCCAAAAGAATGGCTGAAGCACACACAAAAACAATGAGTACTTTTCTCTTATTATATGTTTTGTTCTTCATAAATAAAAAACCTTACAAAAGATATTTTTATAACATATTACATCTTTTGTAAGGTTATGCGTACTCTCTATTCCGACGGTTGGCCGGCAGCCCAGTCATCAAGGTCAGGTGTATAGTTTTCGTCCACATAAGAGCCGGCCTGATTCGTATATGTATCCTCATATTCGGAATCAAAGGCTTCATAATCTGTCCCCTGAGAAGCCGTATCTGCTGGATCTGTATTCTCCGGGGCAGTATCACCGCTTTCTGTGGTTGTGATATTCAGATAGGGAAAAACCTGAGACATTATTTTTTGAGAAAGCCCCAGTACATAAGCACTGTTATCCTGCCTTTCCACATTTGGCTCATCTATTACCACATAAACCACAACCTCTGGATTTTCCTGGGGAGCATACCCGATAAAAGATAGCAGGTACTTGCCCTGATTCCGTGGAAGCTTTTCGGCGGTTCCTGTTTTTGCTCCGATATCATATCCCGGCACCTGTGCTCCTTTCCCGGTTCCGGATGTCATAACGGCCTTCATATATTGTTTCACCATTGTCGATGTCTCGGCTGATACTGTCTTTCTTAAAAGCACCGGGTTCTTTGTCTCAACAACACTTCCGCTCTGATCCTGAATCTGTTTTACTACATGAGGCTCATAATACAAACCCCCGTTTACCAGAGAAGAAAAAGCAGCGGCCATCTGTGTCATTGTCACGTTAAATCCCTGTCCGAAGGAGTTAATTGCCAGATCTGTAATCCCCATATTTTCATTTGTGTAGACAAGAGACGAGGTACCCGCTTCACCAGGCAGGTCAATTCCCGTATATTCTCCGAATCCAAAAATATGCTGGTATTTGACGAAATTCTCTATGCCGATACTCTTAGCCATCTGCATCAGCGCTACATTGCAGGAATTTGCCACTGCCTGTTCTATAGTTTGTGTTCCGTGCCCTGTTTTAAGATGACAGGAAATGTCCCAGTCCCCCACGTGAAGAAATCCGTTGCAGACATAACTTTCGTCCCCGGTCAGCGCTCCTGACTCCAGGCCTGCAGCCACCGTAAACGGCTTTACCGTCGAACCGGGCTCATAAGCATCACTGACAGCAAAGTTCCGCCACAATGTGTTCATGGCATCCAGCTTTTCATCATCTGACATCGCTGCTGTCTGCTCCTTGGAATACACCCCGGACAAGTCCCTGGGGCTATTCAGATTGAAGTTCGGGTAGGAGGCCTCAGTCAGTATTTCTCCTGTGTTGGGATTCATTATAATGACCGCCGTGTTCTTGCTTCCCGGCTCGCCTGCTCTTACCTCTCCGGCGTGTTCCTCATTGAACTCTCTGATACATTGCTCCACAATGCTCTGAAGTGTCACATCAATGGTAGACACAACCGTATTCCCGTTCTTAGCCGGTTTTACAGTGCGTTTTGCCAGAGATGCGTCATCGAAATACCCGTATTCGCGCCCGTCTGTTCCGCTTAATATGTCATTGTAGGCACTTTCAATTCCGATTGCACCCTGATCCTCGGAAGACACAAAGCCGATTACATCACTTGCCAGTGTGTCATAAGGATAATGCCTTTTATAATCATCCTCCAGCCATATTCCTTTTACGTTTGGGTGATTTTCTGTATCATCCTCTATCTCTTTAAATTTCTGGGCCTTGTCATAGGCCACGCCCTTTGCCAGTATCTGATACCGGCTGTCGGGGGCTTCCTCGATTACTTTTTTTACGTCTTCTTCTTTTATCCCGAAAACATCTCCCAAAACTTTTATCGTGGGCTCCTCATAATCCTTATCAGATTTCAGAGCAGCTACATCTAATATGACATTGTAGACTCTCTCGCTGGCGGCCATCTTTGTGCCGTTGCGGTCCACGATATCTCCCCGCTTATATGGAATCACACGGCTGTCATACTCCTGCTGGTCAAGTACAATCTTTGTATACCGGCTGCCCTTTGATGCGTTAATATAAGTAATTCTGCCTATAAGAACAATAAAAGCCAGTATAATTGCCATAAACAGCATTACCAGCTTTTGTTGCATCTTTTTTGAAAACCGTTTCGTTAAAAAATTAAATCTGTTCTTTTTATTTCGTTTTGTCATATTTTATATCCTTAATCTGCCGCATTCTGAGATCTGGCGAGGACACCGTCAGAGGGTATATCACTGTACTGGCGGACATAATCGCTGGTAGGGCTGTTATACTCTATCACAATCCCCTGGGCTGCATAAACCATTCCCATCTCATTCATTGCTTTGCTGCGTATTTCCTCCAGATTCACGGAATCCGCCACTGCATTATAGGCCGTATCATTTTGCTCTGTTAATTCCGTTAATTCTTCCTGCAGTGCAGAAACATTTTCAGTTCTGTCGACCATATCCGACTGCAGCTTCAGATATGACACACATATCATAACTGCGCAGACTGCGGCAATCATCTGGAATATCACATATGCCAGGCTCATACTGAGTGCACGCCTGCGGTTCCTGCGGACCCGGCTGCTTGTCCTTACCGGACGCTTCGGCTGTTCCCGTGTTCTTCTCACCGGCACAGCTTCCGGCTGGCGTACTGTATTGCCATAAACATATTCCTGTCTGTGACTGTTGTTTGTACTTCTTACTTGTCTGGTTGCTGACATCCTTCTTCTTGCCGCCATACTGTCTGCCCCTTTCTTAATACTGGTTCCGTCAGGCTCTCCCCTTCCTGCCGGATCTATTTGCTATACTCCTTTGACTTCCCTAGCTCCGTTCAAATACTCTCAGCTTTGCGCTCTTTGAACGGCTGTTTTCTGCCAATTCCTCCTCACTTGGTAAAATCGGTTTCTTTGTGATTACCCTTCCTTTTGATACTTTCCCGCATACACATACAGGAAAATCAGGCGGACAGGTGCAGGGATTTTCATTCTTTCTGAATGCACTCTTTACAATTCTGTCCTCCAGAGAATGGAAGGTGATAATACAAATTCTGCCTCCTGGATTCAGTAAATCGATCATATCATCCAATGTATCCTTTAAGACATCCAATTCATGATTCAGCTCTATACGGATCGCCTGAAATGTCCTCTTGGAAGGATGTCCTGAAGTTTTCTGAAACTTCATGGGAACAGCTTGTCTTATAATTTCATTGAGCTGTCCCGTTGTCTCAATCGGACCCTTCCCGCGTGCTCTTACGATATGCTTCGCAATATTCTTTGCAAATCTATCTTCCCCATAATCCCGGATCACGCGGTAAAGGTCTGATTCGCTGTAGTCATTGATAATGTCCTTTGCCGTCATCCGCTGCCTCTGATCCATTCTCATGTCCAAAGGAGCATCGGTACGATAGGAAAAACCTCTTTCTGCCGTATCCAGCTGATACGAAGATACGCCCAAATCCAGTGTAATCCCATCTACCTTTTCAATGCCCAGTTCCCGGAGCCTCGGCTTCATATCACAATAATTGCTCCTGATTATTGTAACTTTCTCCCCGAAGTCGATTAATCGAATGCCGGCTGCTTCAATAGCTGCCGCATCCTGGTCTATTCCTATAAAACTCCCCTTGCTGCTTAACCGCTTACACACCTCAAAGGCATGTCCGCCTCCGCCGAGTGTAGCGTCGACATAGATCCCATCTGGCTTCACAGCCAGAGAGTCTACTGTCTCATTCAGTAAAACTGATGTGTGCCTGAATGCCATAAATGCCTCCATGTGTTATTTAACCGTCATTAGATTCGGATACCGATGGATTCCATACGTTCTGCAATCGCATCTAAATCTTCTTCGCTGACCTGACTTCTTTCTTCCCAAAGTGCTTTATCCCAGATTTCAACGCGGTCCTGTACCCCTACAAGGACAACATCCTTCTCCAGTTGGGCTGCTTTTCTGAGTGTGGGGGAAATCAAAACCCTCCCCTGTCTGTCAAAGCTGCCTTCCGATGCGCTTCCGAAGAAATAACGTTTGAATATTCTGGCATCTTTATTCATCCGTGGCAGTGTTTCCAGTTCGGCGACAAAGTTATTCCATTCATCCTTAGAGTACACAAAGAGACAGCCCTCCAAGCCATTACAGATTACGAAACTTTCTCCCAAATCATCTCGCAACCGGGCTGGAATGATTAATCGGCCTTTTTCATCAATTGTGTGATTAAACTCCCCTAACAGCATCCGGAACCCCTTCTTCTAAGCGGGCCTCCACATTCCTCCCACTTTACACCACTATCTACCACTTCCTACCACTTGACACCATTGTAAACCACACTCACTCCATTTTCAAGTGTTTTTTTCTTTTTTATCTAAAAGGGT
>ENA-UOOM01003332-UOOM01003332.1-fermentation-metagenome-genome-assembly--contig:-NODE-3332-length-11822-cov-4.783122_pt1 | contig 11822 bp, 11 predicted proteins | sample MGYA00245781_ERZ724031 | MGnify/ENA primary metagenome ERZ724031 (study PRJEB28704, sample SAMN03018317) | fermentation metagenome | biome: anthropogenic terrestrial biome; feature: soil; material... | reverse complement strand
TTCGAAAGATAGTTAATTGCCGTTGATTCGGCAAATAATAAACTCTTTTTTTTCCTCCTGCTTCTTTTTTGATTTTTGGTTAAATTCCGGTGAAAAACGGTTCTTTTTAATTAGTTTTGTACCAATGGATGACGCAACGATAAAAACAGAAAGGTGGCAGAAAAAAAGGATTCGTCTGGCAACTATTCCCGCATTGGCGATGGGTGTGCTGGTTTGGTTGACGTTTCTGGTCGATTACACCCGTATTTTTCGTTTCAATTTCTCGCTGCTGGGAATTTATCCCCGCCAATTGAGCGGATTGGGGGGGATTGTTTTCTCGCCTTTTGTACACGGATCATTTTCGCACCTTATTTCCAATACTGTTCCATTGCTGGTTTTGTTTTCCTTGTTGTTCTATTTCTATAACCAGATCGCATTCAAGTCACTTGCTTTCCTTTGGTTATTGAGCGGCTTTTTTACGTGGCTGATAGGTAGAAATTCGTATCATGTAGGGGCAAGCGGATTGATTTTTGCGCTGGTTTTCTTTTTGTTTTTCAGCGGATTATTCCGAAAATATGTTCCGCTTGTTGCGGTTTCCATGGTGGTCGCTTTCGTCTATGGAGGCACCGTTTGGAGTATTTTTCCGATAACCGAATACATCGATGTAAACCTTTCGTGGGAAGCTCACTTGTCGGGAGCAGCCGCGGGGCTTATCATCGCTTTAATTTTCAGAAACCGGGGACCGCAAAAACCGGAAATTTTTTGGGACGGGGAGGAGGACGAGGAGGATATCGGTGGCTGGTCGGGATGAGGCTAATTACCTCCAGAGGCAACTATTAAAGAGAGTCCGGTAATAAACATAGCAAACATAAAGGCAAGCATATAATTAACAGTTTTAGGAGATCCTTTGAACTCTTTCCATATAAACACACCCCATAAGGCGGCAATCATCGGCGCACCTTGTCCCAGGGCATACGAGATTGCCGGACCCGCCTTTCCTGCGGCAATGTAGCTAAAAGCTGTTCCCACTCCCCAAATGATACCGCCGAGTATCCCTACCCAATGCGAGTTAAAACTACCTCTGAAATATTGGGAATAGTATACGGGTTCTCCAACGAATGGCCTTTTCATAACAACGGTGTTGAATAAGAAATTGCTTCCCAGTATTCCTAACGAGAAGATAAAAAACGCACCGTAGGGAGTCAACATTCCCTCGGTTGGGTTCTCTAAATTATTCAAATCCATTGTTGAAGCTACAAACCTATAAAAGAATGACATTAGGAGTCCCGCACAAACAGCGATGACAACTCCTTTTTTCTTCGTCCTGCTTTCCTCTTTTCCTAAACTTGTTTTTCCTGATGCGATGCCGTTCAGTACTATGGCAACTACAATCAAAGCCACCCCTAAAAAAAGGATTACCGGATCACCTTTCGGTGCTCCAAAGTAATTGATAAATACACCCAGGACCAGTGCCAGACCTACACCCACGGGAAATGCAACGGACATTCCGGCCAAAGAGATCGAGGCGGATAGCAAGATATTGGAAGCATTAAAGATAATTCCTCCCGTAAGGGCGTTCCCGAAATTTTTCGAACTTACCTGGGCTATGTCATCAATAAAACCACGTCCCTGATCGCCTGTGCTTCCAAGGGTGAATCCCAGGATGAGCGAAAGGAGCAGAATTCCGATCACATAATCCCAATAAAACAATTCGTAACGCCATATTTTTCCTGCCAGCTTTTGAGTATTCCCCCAAGAACCCCAGCAGAGCATAGTTATCAAGCAAAACAGGATGGCTAAAGAATAATTGGTTACAATAAACATGATTTTAAACTATTTAGGGTCGTACATCATTAAGTTTTCCAAGGTATCCGCCATATGCTGATAAGGATATTTGTGGACTAGGAAAAAGTGTTCCTTGTTTGAGTCCGGATCCCAGCTGTTGTTTCCGGAGGGAGTGACGATGATTTTTCCGGGGCCGCACACGTAAAAATACCTTTCGGGATCACGAATAGCACAAAGAACAGCTGTCTGATCCCAGGACATCCTGTTTTTTACGGGTCTATTTTCGTATGTGGCTAGATTATACCTATACGCCCAGGAGGCCGGATTCTTGTATTCATTTTTTGTGGCTAACTTACCTCCCGTAAAGATGCGTTCTCCAATTTCAAATCCGCTGAAAAGGATCGGTGTTGGCCAATGATCAACTACATAAGAAGAAGAAATCGAGTCGATCAACAGATTGAATTCCCGACCTTCGGGAAACCGACCGGCCATAGCGACCCATTTTTTTACTTTCTTTTTAACCAACTCTTTGCCGGATAACGGTGAGTAATCGTCGCTCCCGGTTTTTAGCAGTTCTGCCAGGTTGGTTGTAAATCCGACAGTTACAATAGTCACGCTTTTATCCGGTTGTGAGGCCAGGATTTTTCTATAAACTTCGCTCGCCGCGGGATAATCCGTTTTAAAGCTTAAATCGGGGGCAAATCTTACCAGCAGGGAGTCGTTCCAATTGTTAGGTGCCGTGAAATTTGCTACGGCGTTATCGGGAACTCCAACAGGGATACTCCCATTTCCGTAGTATCGGTTAAACATCTCAATGGTAGGGGCTATGGTGGGGTGGTTGTCACTTGCCAGCGTCGCCAAAATTTCACATTCTCCCAGTCCTGCCAAAGCATGTAGTATAGCTATAGCACCCACATCATCATAGTCGGGCCCCATATCTGTATCGAAAATTATTTTTTCGGATAGTGCGGCAGAATCGGATTTGGCTTTGTAATTACAGGAAGATAAAGCAGTAAAGCTTAAAATTGAAATAACTAAAAGTATTTTTCTCATCATCTAATGTATACTATTGCTTGTTGATTGGTATTTTTTTAAAAAAAACTCTACCTCTTTTTCCGTGGGAATCGAAGGTTGAGCTCCCATTCGGGTAACACAAATGGCAGAAGCCGCAGATGCAAAAACCAATGCGTCTTTCCAACCCCAGCCCTTATTCAATCCAACTGCCAGTGCTCCACAGAAGGTATCACCCGCACCGGTAGAATCGACCGGTTTTACCTTAAAAGCAGGTATCGCATAATGTTCGGACTCACTTTTCATGATGCATCCTCTGCTGCCAAGTGTCAGTACAACGGATTTCGCTCCCAACGCTAACAATTTATCTACAACCGCCTGTTCGCCAACTTCAATCACCTTCTCTCCTGAAACAATTTCCGCTTCGGTCTCGTTGACAACCAATATATCAACAAACCGAATAACCTCCTGGGCTAAACTACGGGCAGGAGCGACGTTTAGCATAATGTTCGTATTCGCTTCAGATGCAATCCTGCAGGATTCTATTACTGATTCATAGGGTACTTCCATTTGTAATAGTAACAGGCTTGCAGACCTGATCTCTTCTTTTCTTTCAGTAACATATTCGGGAGATAATCCGTTGTTGGCTCCCGGAGTGATTACAATGCAATTTTCACCGTTGTCATCCACCAGAATTGTGGCAGTTCCTGACGGAGTACCTTTGATAATGAGAGAAGATTTAACATCCAGACCTTCTTTCTGGTAATATTTCAATGCATTCTCACCATTTAGGTCATCTCCCATACTGGTTATAAATTTAACCTCACCTCCAAGCTTGCGTGCGGCGAGAGCCTGATTAGCCCCTTTTCCGCCCATTGCCAGCATGAAATGCTTTCCTTCAACGGTTTCCCCCGCTTGAGGAAATCGCTCCACGCGCGTAATTAGATCTGTATTTGAACTTCCAATAACGATGATTTTTCCCATAACCTGTCCTGATAAAGATGTTTTTTGGTTGTCTTTAATACGTGTGTCTTCCGGGATCTTCAGATGAATAAACGATTAGGTCTCTTACTGTAATATGATAATCAGCAGGGATTCTTTTGGGCGTTAGTTGAATGAAGTGCTTCCCTTCCGGGAGATCATATTTCCAAGCGATATCGTGTTTTCGAACAAGCGATGAGGTGGGCATTTTTATGGTCTCTACAAGGTTGTTGTCTATGTAAAGGTCTGCCTCCAATACTTCATCGTTTTGATTGTTTTGAACGGCTGCGTAGCCGGAGAGGACAAAACCGCACCCGTCTATCTCGTAAGAAACCGCTTTCGATTGTCCGGTCAGCCTGTTGTTTACGTTTCTTCTCTCCGTGGGATAGATTCCTTCAAAACCAACTTCTAAAGGAACTGTTCGGGGCGTTTGGTATTTTATGACGTAAGAATCACCTTTTTCACTTCCTCCCATTCTTTTTATCATCTCCACGGCGTGGCGGTACCCTATTTCGTAAACTCTATTCAGAGACATTTCCGTATATTTAAAATTCATGTTTTCCACTTTTTCAATGCCCTGCTTCCAATAACCAGGAATGTTGCTGTAGCCGATCATCGTCCCCAAAATCCCGGCAGCATTTGCCGGATTGCAGTCCGAATCGTACCCGCACCGGGTACTTATATCAATGGTTGCGCCATACTCACCTTTACCGTAGAGTAATCCGATTACAATATATGCAGCATTGATTTTGGCATCGATATTGAAAGGTACAAATACACCGTCGGGGCAGCCTTTGTCGTGCGTCCAATTCTTCTGGGCATCAAACCATGCCGCTTTCCAATCGTCTGGATTCTGTTTATGACATTCGATTACACCAGCAATGCATTGATAAAAATCGCTCTCTACCGGAATGGTTTTCAGCGCTTCTTTCACAATAAACTCCGTGTCGTTGTACACAAAAGCCAAGGAGTACATGGATGCAACAAATATCCCCCCATAAACCCCGTCGCCATAATTCATAATATGTCCTATCTTTTCGGCAATTCCGGTTGCTGAATTAACCATTCCTGGCGACATCAATCCGGCAAAATCGGCTTCAATCTGGAAATCGATGTCATCAGCATGCGGGTTATTTTTCCAATGTCCGGAAGCAGGAGGCATTGTTCCGTTCAGTATGTTGTAGCGAGCAGCCTGGTTGGCGTGCCACAAAGGATATTCGGCGTGAGCGAAAGCTAAAGCGTGCAGAGAATCAGGTGCATCAAATCCGTACTTTTCAAAAACATCCACAAAAGTCAGGTCCATATATACATCGTCATACAGGCCAGGAGAATTTTCGTAATACCATGACATGCGTTCGTCATCCCAATGAATAGGAACATAATCGTCAACCATGGTGCCGTTCCATCGGAATTCAGTAGGACCGCCGTAAGTGCATCCAATCACTTGTCCGGCCCAACCCCCTTTGATTTTATCTGAAAGTTCCGCTTTGCTAATGGAGATGTCATTAAATGCCGACTTATTCGTGTTACAGGAGAGCAAAACAATTATTAGACACCAAGTGATGACTTTAAAAAAATTATTCATATTTTATTCACCGTTTTTAGCATGACATTTGTAATAAAAGGGTTTACCTGAAGAGATTCCTGTTTTTTTATTGGTCAGGTTTTAACAAAAATGAACGCATTACTGGGGCAAATATAGGGACAATATCCGTTAACGCAAACGTTTGTTCAGTTAAGTAAGGTTAATTTTCCCTTTTTCTGTATTCCGCACCGAAAAGTCTTTAAATTTGCCTGTTAATTGATAGAATATGCAGCATAAGACCAATATTGTTGATATCGCCAAAATATCCGGTTTTTCCATTACTACTGTTTCCCGAGTCTTAAACGGAAAAGCGGACCGTTACCGAATAAGTAAAAAAACTCAGGAAAAAATTAAAGCTGTAGCCAACGAGTTGGATTATATACCAAATGCATTTGCAAGAAACCTGCGAACAGGATATAGTAAAACGATTGCGCTAATCGTTCCTTCCCTAAAGAATCCTTTCTTTGCAGAGATGGCAAGCTTTGTAAACCTGGAAGCCCGGAAGTACGATTACATAACTCTTATTGGAGACAGTGACGATGATACTGATATTGAAAAGGAAGAGATTATACAACTAACATCCCGGAATATTGACGGGATGATCATCGTGCCGTGTGGAAATGAATGGGATCATTTATTGAAAAAACAAAGCGAAGGGCTTCCTATAGTCTGTGTTGACAGGTATTTTGAGGAGTTGGACCTGTCGTTTGTTTCTTCTAACAACTACGACGGGGCTTATGCGGCTTCCAAGTACTTGATTGAACAAGGGCACCGTAAGATCGCTTGTATACAGGGAGTTCGGTATTCTGCGCCCAATATGCAGCGTGTCAAGGGATTTGAAAATGCCATGGCCGATTTTGGGATAACTTCTTATGCCGTGACGGGGGATTCATTTAGTGAGCAAAACGGATACCTGGAAACAAAATTGTTGCTCCAGCAAGAAAAACGGCCCACTGCCATATTTGCTTTCAGCAATACGATTGCCATGGGGTGCTTAAAAGCACTGAAAGAAGAAAAAGTGAAAATACCCGAAAGCATCTCGCTAATCACTTTCGATGATAATCCGTACCTTAATTATATTGAACCACCGCTTACCTGTATATCTCAACCCGTTGAAGATATTTGTAAAATAGCGGTTAAAATATTATTTTCTGAAATAGAGGAAAAAGATAAGACAATTAAACGTGTTTTGTTAAAAACTGAGTTAAAAGTTAAAGAATCCGTAAAGACCATCCCGCTTCTCCCTTAGAAAAAATATTCATTGCATGTCGTACCCGGAAAAAATCCGTATTTTTTACTATTTTTGTGCATCAAAATTATAAGAAGATGGATAAAATCAGAGCTGCCGTTATCGGTTACGGCAATATTGGAAAATATGTTATGGAATCGTTGATCAATGCACCGGATTTTGAGATTACGGGAATTGTGCGTCGCGATGCAACAAATGTACCTGCCGAACTGAAAGAATTTGAAGTGGTAAACTCGATATCGCAACTGAATAATACGGACGTTGCATTACTCTGTACCCCTACACGAAGCGTTGAAAAATTTGCCAGGGAGTGCCTGACTCGCGGAATCAGCACGGTGGATAGTTACGATATTCACGGAGGCATTGTAGATTTGCGCCATTCACTAAACGAGGTTGCGAAACAACACAATGCCGTTTCTATCGTTTCTGCCGGGTGGGATCCCGGGAGCGATTCCATTATCCGCACGTTGATGGAGGCCATGGCGCCCAAGGGGATAACCTATACCAATTTCGGACCGGGAATGAGCATGGGACATACGGTAGCTGTAAAAGCGATTGATGGCGTTAAAGCTGCTCTTTCAATGACCATCCCCACCGGAACGGGAGTTCATCGCCGGATGGTTTATGTAGAGTTGAATGACGGACACGATTTTGATCGGGTGGCTAAAGCCATCCAGTCGGATGATTACTTCTCACACGATGAAACCCGCGTTTTCCGGGTGGAGGACGTGGAAGCATTAAAAGATATGGGGCACGGCGTGTTGATGGAACGCAAAGGGGTTTCGGGAAATACACAGAACCAGCTTTTCAGGTTCGATATGCGGATCAATAATCCTGCGTTGACCGCCCAGGTGATGGTCGGGTGTGCAAGAGCTGCTGTTAGACAAAATCCCGGGGCTTATACGCTGATAGAAATTCCCGTTGTCGATCTCCTGCCGGGTAGTAGGGAGAAATGGATTAAGAAATTGGTTTAATTTTCCTATCTTTGTTCCAAATTCAACACATATGAACACACTATTATCCGTAACTTGGAATGTTGATCCCGCCATCTTTACTCTTTTGGGCCGTGAAATCCGTTGGTACGGTTTGCTTTGGGTTATAGGGCTTGTCGTGGCCGTGTACATTGTACAGCGTATCTACAAGAGCGAAAAACTTCCCGAAAAGTGGTTCGATTCGCTTTTCGGTTATATGATGATTGGGATCATTCTCGGTGCCCGGTTGGGACACTGTCTGTTTTACGAGCCGGAGTATTATCTGGCAAATCCCGTGGAGATGCTGAAGATCTGGGAAGGCGGGCTGGCTAGCCACGGTGGGGTCATCGGCATTATTATTGCCGTCTGGCTTTATTCTAAAAGAGTCACCAAAAAGAGCATGCTTTGGACTTTCGACCGGGTGATGGTTCCTACGGGATTTACCGCTGCGATGATTCGTATTGGTAACCTGATGAACCACGAGATTTACGGCGGCCCCACCGATTTGCCCTGGGGGTTTCGTTTCATTGATAATGTAGGATTGTGGATGCGGGGCGCAGAACCGATCTACACGGAACCCTCCCATCCTACACAAATTTATGAGGCCCTGATATACCTTGTCGTTTTCGGGATTACCCTGTTCATGTACTGGAAAACAAACGCTAAAAGCAGGCAGGGATTGATTCTGGGAGTCGGTATTGCGTTAATTTTCGTCGCCAGGTTCTTAATTGAATTTGTTAAAAACGTACAGGTGGAGTCTGAAATTACCATGCGTGAAAATACCGGATTAATTCTCGGACAATGGCTCAGCATCCCGTTCATTGTCTGGGGAGTATGGTTGATTTGGCGGGCAATGAAAAGAAAGCCCGAGCCTGTTACACAAAAAACAAACGTGAATTACAGTCAAAACGTTAAACCGAAGAAATAGGGCGGAGAGCTGAATTATGTACAAACCATTGGAAATTAAAGAGAACCTGTTTTACGTAGGAGTGAATGATCGGACAAAACATCTTTTCGAAAATCTTTGGCCCTTGCCAAAAGGCGTATCTTACAACTCATTCATCATTAACGACGAGAAAATTGCACTGATAGACACCGTCGACATCTGTTATGCGGATGTTTTTTTCAGTAAGATTCGCTCTGTTTTAGGAGATAAGCAAATTGACTACCTGGTAGTGAATCATATGGAGCCCGATCATTCCGGTTCCGTGGAACTGCTGAAAACCCGCTATCCCCATATGAAAATTGTGGGAAACAGCCGTACAGCGGAAATGCTGAAAGGATACTACGGCATTACCGACAATGTAGTTGTTATTGAAGATAAAGAAGAACTCAAGCTTGGAAAAAACAGGCTTCAGTTTTACCTGACCCCCATGGTGCACTGGCCGGAGACGATGATGACCTACGTGAGTGAATCAAAAACATTGTTCTCTGCAGATGCTTTTGGCACATTCGGCACGCTGGACGGAGGGGTAACGGATTCCCAACTCAATCCGGAGCGATACTGGGACGAGATGATCCGGTATTATTCCAACATCGTAGGAAAATTTGGTTCTCCCGTACAGGCAGCCCTTAAAAAACTGAGCGGGATGGGAATCGAGACTATTTGTTCTACTCACGGCCCCATATGGACACAACCCGACACCATTGATAAAGTGGTAGCGCTTTATGACAAGCTAAGCAGGTATGAGTCCGAAAACGGATTGGTTATTGCATACGGTAGCATGTACGGAAACACGGAGCAATTGGCCGAAATTATTGCTGCTGCCGCAGCTGAGAACGGAACCGGAAACATCATCATGCACAATCTTTCCAAGAGTCACCAATCGGAAGTATTGAGGGATATCTTTAAATATCGCGGACTGATAATCGGCTCTCCCACGTACAATAACAAACTTTATCCGGCTGTGGAAAGCCTGTTGTCGGCTTTGCAAAACAGGAACGTAAAAAATAAATTTTTCAGTTTCTTCAGCGGACATACCTGGGCAGACGGGGCCAAAAGGGAGTTGAAGGTATTTGCTGAATCCATGGAGTTCGAAATGGTATGCGGGCCGGTGGAAATGAAGCAATCGCTTAGCAGAAACGTGACGGAAAATGCATATGCGTTAGGTAAATCAATGGCGGAGAAGCTTCATTCGGGCGATGCCGTCATACCGCACAAAACGACCTGCCATTGACAATTTATGATTTGCCATTCTAACTTTTAATTTCTACTAATTTCTTAAAAAATATGCGACTAATTATTCAACCCGATGCCAATCAAATGGCGCAATGGGCAGCAAACTACATCGCTGCAAAAATCAACAAAGCAAATCCTACTCCCGAAAAACCTTTCGTGCTGGGACTACCTACCGGTTCTTCACCGCTTCTGACATACAAAGCGCTGATCAAACTTTACGAATCAGGTGTGGTATCGTTTGAGAACGTAGTGACTTTCAATATGGACGAATACATCGGCTTACCCAAAGAACATCCGCAAAGTTATCATACGTTTATGTGGCAGAACTTTTTTAACCACATCGATATCAAGAAAGAAAACGTACATATCCTGAACGGAATGGCGGAGGATCCGGAGGCCGAATGCAAGGCTTACGAAGAGACGATAAAAGATGCCGGCGGAATTGGATTGTTTCTCGGGGGTATAGGCCCCGACGGACATATCGCCTTTAATGAGCCGGGGTCGTCACTTTCTTCGCGTACGCGAATTAAAACGCTCACTACCGACACCGTTATTGCCAATTCACGCTTTTTCGATAACGATGTGAACAAGGTGCCCAAAACAGCACTCACGGTGGGAGTGGGTACCGTACTCGATGCTAAAGAAGTATTGATTCTGGTGAACGGCCATCACAAAGCGCGTGCACTTTATCACGCCGTTGAAGGTCCCATCAACCAGATGTGGACGATCAGCGCTTTACAACTGCACCAGAAAGGAATTATCGTCTGCGATTACGATGCTTGCGCCGAACTGAAAGTCGGTACTTACAAGTATTTTCTGGATATTGAACACGACAACTTGGATCCCGAATCATTATTATAACAAGGCAAATTATGAATCAAAAAGTTTTGACAATCTTATGTGCAGCGGTAATGATGCTGTTTTTCAGCGTCAACTCTTCCGCACAGGAAAAATCCAAAGACGTTACATTATACCCGGGCAGGGAAGCGTATTCCGTGAAATTTTTCCCGACAACATTTTCCGACAAAGCCCCGAAGAATGTTATTCTCCTTATCGGAGACGGTATGGGGGTTTCACAACTGTTTGCGGGGCTCACTGCAAACCGGGGAAATCTGTTTATCGAAAACTGCAAATACATCGGATTTTCAAAAACATCGTCGGCCGATCGCTATGTGACCGACTCGGCAGCAGGAGCTACGGCTCTTTCCACAGGAACCAAAACTTACAACGGAGCCATTGGTGTAGGTCCCGATAAGAAACCGATAAACACAATTCTTGAAGAAGCATCGCGACAAGGAAAAGCAACCGGATTGGTGTCCACCTCTTCCATCACCCACGCAACACCTGCATCTTTTATCGCACATCAGCCGAGCAGAAGTCAGGAGGAAGATATCGCAGCTGACTTCCTCAAAACCGATATTGATGTCTTTATCGGAGGAGGACATGATTTCTTCACCAAAAGAGAAGACGGGCGCAACTTGGTGCATGAACTGATTCGCAAGGGCTATGCGGTCGAAAGGGAATTGGACAGGATTGAAAACTTCAAAGGTGAAAAATTAGCCGGTTTGACGGCGCCGAAAGGAAATGGACGTGTGGCAGACCGGGGAAACATGCTGCCCGTTTCCACACAAACAGCCATTCGTGTTTTACAACAGAATGAAAAAGGGTTCTTTCTTATGGTGGAAGGTTCATTTATTGATTCGGGCGGCCACGGCAACAATACTGTCCAAGTGATTGAAGAGGTGCTTGACTTTGATCAGGCAGTGGGAAAAGCACTTGAATTTGCTGCCGCAAACGGCGAAACATTGGTGGTTGTTACCGCCGATCACGAAACCGGGGGGATGGCCATTCTTGACGGATCTTTTGAAACGGGGATGCTAAAGGGAGGTTTTACAACCGGCGGACATACGGGCGTGATGGTACCCATCTTCGCCTACGGCCCGGGAGCGTCGGAGTTTATCGGAATCATGGAAAATACCGATATTCATGCCAAAATCAAAAAACTTTTGCTGGAGGAATAATGTGGGCGAATTAATTGTTCAACGTTCGGTTCCCGGACTTGATGCAGTTTTTCTCCTTTTC
>ENA-UOOM01003331-UOOM01003331.1-fermentation-metagenome-genome-assembly--contig:-NODE-3331-length-11827-cov-3.654094_pt1 | contig 11827 bp, 10 predicted proteins | sample MGYA00245781_ERZ724031 | MGnify/ENA primary metagenome ERZ724031 (study PRJEB28704, sample SAMN03018317) | fermentation metagenome | biome: anthropogenic terrestrial biome; feature: soil; material... | reverse complement strand
GGTGTTACTTTTGATATGAACAAAACAGAATTCTTGCAGATAGATATTGACCCTGCAGAAATAGGCAGGAATTATCCTGTGTCAATTGGAGCAATAGCTGATTTAAAGCTTGCCTTAGCTCAAATCCTTGAAGAAGCCAAGCTCCTTGTACCGGAAGGAATTGAAAGACCGGGACTTAAGGAAATGATTAAAACAAATCGTAATGAGTTTAAAGAATCAAATGTTGAAATTTCCAATGATGGAAGATTTCCTATGACACCTCAAAGAATATTAAAAGATGTCAAATCCGTTATACCTGAAGATACAATTATTTTCACAGATGTAGGCTGGAATAAAAATGGAGTTGCTCAGCAATTTGATATTACAATACCTGGAACCATCCATCACAGCTCGGGACTTGCAACAATGGGATTTGGCGGTTCTGCGTTAATTGGCGGCAAGCTTGCCGCACCTGATAAAGTTGTATTGACTCTTGTAGGAGACGGAGGCTTTGGAGTTAATCCGGGAGCATTGGCAACTGCTGTAGAGCAAAATATTCCGGTAGTGTGGGTAGTTATGAACAATTCAGCGTTTGGAACAATTGCAGGATTGGAATATGCTAACTATGAAACAAAATTCGGCACAGTTTTTACAACTCCGGACGGTAAACCTTATACGCCAAATTGGGCAGAGGTAGCCAAGGCTTATGGAGTAGAAGCAGTACAGATAGAATCCGCCGATGATTTCAAACCTCAGCTTGAAAAAGCAATTAAGAGCAACAAGCCGTACTTGCTGGATGTACCTATGGAAAATATTGCAGTACCCACACCGGGAAGCTGGAATATAAATGACATTTATAATCCTAAGCAGGGCATTGTTAACGGAAAGTTGGTAAGGAATGAAAAAGGTGAATACATGCCGCCGAATCATTCCACATCCCATAAATAAGCACTGTATTTGAGAACATTATTTTTGGAGGAAAATTACGGCAAGAAGGTGTAATTCTACCGTAAAAACTCCAAAATAGTAAGATTTATGAAGCGACTTCATCTTGGTTGCAAAATATCAGCTTAAAATGGTGCCGTATTGTGTGTGATTGTATTAGCTAATAAAGCATGTTTCATTAAATCGTTCTAAAATTAGTTATTGCAGTTAAATTAAGTATCAATGTCTACAATTAGCTCTACCATTATTTAACGAAGTGTTTGGCGTTCACAATCAGCGTTATATACTATATACTATGTGCTTGTAATTAAATTATTCTAATAGATGAAAGGAGGGATAAAAATGAAGAAGATTCTAATATTAAATGGAATTAATGTCAATATGTTTGGACATCGGAATCCTGAATTATATGGTACTATCACATATGCTGAGATTAATGAAACGGTTAAATATACCGCAAAGATGTTAGATGTAGAAGTAGAAATATTCCAAACAAATTTTGAAGGAGAAATCGTAGAAAAGATTCATGAGGCATATTTTGAGAAAGTTGATGGCGTTATAATCAATCCGGCTGGTTGGACGAATCACCATAAGGGAGTTAGAGATGCACTAGAAATTCTTAAAGTTCCTTGGATTGAAGTTCATATGGGAAACATTTTTAAAAAGCACAATGGGACGCCAGTAGGAATGACAACTGCTCTTGCAACTGGTGTGGTTCTTGGTTTAGGTGCAAAATCCTATACCATTGCACTTCAAGCTCTAGTCGAAATGCTTAATGAAAAAGACAAATGAAATATAGGTATAGATGGTTATAAATTTAGATAACAGAAATGCAACTAAATATAATTAAGGAGGAAGTTTTTGATGAACGAAGAGAAGAAAGTTAAAATCATTAAACCTTATAGGGAATCAGAGAAAGTATTTATTGGTGATGAACCGGGTTCTTATAGGAAAGTATTCCGCTGTATAAATAAAGAATTATGCGGTTCAGAAAAATTTGTTGTGGGGTTGACTATTTTTGCTCCTGGTGAAGGAGGACCAGTGCATGTCCATCATGATGCAGAGGAATTCAGTTATATCATCCAAGGAAGTGGCGTTCAGTTGGATAAGGATGGGAATATTTGCGGTCATTATGAGAAAGGCGATGTTAAGTTCGTGCCTGCAGGAGCATATCACGGCGGATATTGTGATTCTGATGAACCATTGGTAATGCTTTGGGCATATTCTGCGGGAGGCACACTTCCTACGAAATAAAAGCATTATGACCTTCGATGGTCCTAATACAATAGATATCGGTTCGGTAAAACGAAAGAAGGGTGATTATTAAATGGAAATAACAGTTGATACTAAAATAATACCTTTGATAGGGAAACCACTCAGACATTCTTTATCTTCAAGAATGCATACTGAAGCCATAAGAATGGGCGATTTAGATTATGTACGTATTCCCATGGAGATCAATAAAGAGTACTTAGGTAATGTTATAAATGGGTTAAGATATATGAACGTGGCTGGGATTAGCATAACAAAGCCATATAAAGTCGAAGTTATCCAGTATTTAGATGAATTAGATGAACTGGCGGAAAAAATTGGTGCAGTTAATTGCATAGTAAACACAAAAGGCAGGTTAAAAGGATATAACACCGATGGCGAGGGTTTTGTTAATGCATTGCAGCAATATACAGATTATGAGTTAAAAAAGACTGTATTCTTCTGTTTTGGTGCAGGCGGTGCCGGTAAAGCAATTTGTTCAACCCTAGCATACAGGGGCGTTAAAAAAATTTATATAACCGACCAAAAGGATCTCTATAGCGATACTTTAGTAAAAAACATAAATAAGTTCTTTTCCCCTATAGCTGAACAGATACCATTTACAGATATTCTAAAAATTCGGGATAAGATTGCTGAAGCTGATATAGTAATGAATGTTACAGGTTTAGGGATGTTTCCTGATATTAGCAAAACTCCTATAGAAAAGGAATTTTTAAAAGCTGATCAACTGGCTTTTGATGCTACATATAATCCTATCAAAACAAAATTCCTGCAGGATGCGGAGTCCGTAGGTTGTAAAACCATAAATGGCAAAGGGATGCTAATCCATTGTGGCATGATGGGGTTTGAGCTATATACAGGAATTAAACAATCGATTGATATTTGGTCAGAGATCATGAATAAAATCATAATCGAAAAATAGCAATGTAACAAATATAATGAAAAGGAATGTGGGGTGGTCTAATAACTAAACAATTTTATACGACAATAGTTATTTCAGAGAGATTATTAAAAAATAAGGAGGAAATTAAATTGAAAAGAACGATATCTCTAATCTTAATTATTTGTTTCATTGCTGTATCAGTAATAGGTTGTTCCGAAAATGTAAACAAAAGCAATGAAAATGAGAGCAATGAAAATGAGAGCAATGAAAATGAGAGCAATGAAACGAAAGTTGTGTTTCCTGAACGTGATATCGCAGGTATCATCGGATTTGGTGCTGGCGGCGGTACAGACTTAGTTATGAGGTCATTGTCAAAATATGCCGAAGATTATTTAGGAGAATCTATAATTATACAAAATAAAACAGGCGGGTCCGGGTCTGTTGCCGCTCAATTCGTGTACGATGGTGAACCCAATGGATATTCATTATATATGTGTGCTGAGAACCCGGCTGTGTACGATGCTTTTGAGATATCAAAACTCACATATAATGATTTTGAACCGATTTTGCTAGTTGGGGATGACACGATAACTGTGTATGTTGACAAAAATTCTCCGTTTAATACATTTAAAGAATTAATTGATTACCAATTAGCTAATCCAGGAGAACTGACAAAGACTGGTTCAGGGCCGGCAGGAATTAGTGGTATTGCAGAAGCCTTAATAGCAGATATAACAGGTGCCAAGTTTACACAGTATACCATTGACAGTGATGCTTCATCATTAGCGGCTATTTTAGGAGGACACTCGGATTGGGCTTTAGGCAAGATCCTTGCAATCGAGGATTATTATGAAAAAGGGGAAATAAAGGTACTGACTGTGCTGGCAAATGAAAGAATAAACGTTATGCCAGATGTGCCCCCAATTACTGACGAATTTCCTGAATTTAAGTCTATTCTTCCTTTTGGATCGTTTTATGTTGTAGCTGTGCATAAAAACACACCTAAAGAGATTATAGAAGTTTTAACCGAGGCTTTTACTAAGGCATTTGCAGAAGAAGAGTTCCAGACAGTGTTAAAAAATCTAAATGTTAATCCATTGGGACTAACAGGTGAAGATGCGAAAGAATATATTGCTAAATGGCGGAAAAATGTTGTTGAGTCATTGTATAATGCAGGGTCGATTAATAAGACACCAGCAGAATTGGGAATAAAATAATAGGTTACAAGTGAACTCTTCTTATTCTATATAAAAAAGGGTTCACTTGTAATAATGAAGGAGGAACTGTTATGGTACATAAAGAGGAGGGGAAAAAACTAAAACCCGGGGAAAGAGGGTTTTCGATATTTCTTTTGGTAGCCGGGCTGTTCATGCTATATGAATCAGTAAAGATGTTTCTGAAGGATCCTAAATTAATATCGCATGGTGGCTTTCCTTTAATACTTAGCGTGTTATTAGTGATTTTTGCTGGATATATAATTTTTAACGATAGAAATAGTAAAATAGAAGGCAGTAATCAGAATAAAAAGAAAAAGATTTTGAATGTTAAAGATTATTTGTTCCCGAGTACAGTAACGGCATTAATGTTTTTTATGATTTTTTATTGTATAGCCCTTTATATCAATTTGGGATTTGAATTATCGACAACTGTTTTTTTGATTGTGTCCTTTTGTTTTTTTAGAAGGAATCAGCATATGAAGAATATATTGTATACATTTTTTACTATGGCTTCTATATTACTCATTTTTAAATACGGTTTCAGTATACTGTTACCTTAAAAGCAATTCTATGAAAAACAGAGAATGATGGAGCTATTTAATAAAAAGATAGAAAGAGGAGGATTAAAATGGAGCAGATTCTTAGCTATTTATTGATGCCTTTCACGGAACCGATGCTAACAGCATTAGTAGCAGTTGGGACATTCGCCGGGGTTTATGTTGGGGCTATTCCAGGATTAAATGCTACGATGGCTGTATCATTACTAGTATCTTTTACATTTGGCTGGAATGTAAACCACGCATTAGCATTAATGATCGGTATATATCAGGGAACGGTGTTTGGCGGTTCAAGGTCGGCAATTTTACTAAATATACCAGGGGCACCAGCAGCTGTGGCTACAGTTTTTGATGGATACCCCTTGGCCTTAAAAGGTCAAGCCGGAGTTGCTATGGGCATAGCAACGGTTCATTCGGCAATAGGTGGAATTTTGGGGGTTATAGCATTGGGTATCGGTGCACCAGTTATATCAAAGTTTGCCTTGTTCTTTGCCCCAAGGGATTATTTGTTGTTGGGGTGTATGGGCTTAATGCTCATAGGAAGCTTGGGTACATATCCTCTAGTTAAAGGCTTAATAGCGGCGGTAATTGGAATGCTGTTTAAAATGGTGGGAATGGATGCTATGACAGCCACTCATAGGTTTACATTTGGAAATCCCTATCTATTGGCAGGAATAGATACCGTGGTGGCGTTGATAGGAATGCTTGGCGTGTCAGAAGCTCTGATACAAATCAGAGATTTAGATACGACTGTAATAAAACAAAAAATTAGCAGAATAGTTCCAAAATTTAATTTGGTAACTAAAAATTTGGGTTTAACATTTAGAACATCAATAATAGGTATAATAGTTGGTGCATTGCCGGGAGCAGGCGGTACAATTGCAGCATTGCTAGCATATGATCATGCAAAAAGAACCGTAAAAAACCCAGAAGTACCTTTTGGAGAAGGTGCTATTGAAGGGATAATAGCACCAGAAACGTCAAATAATGCTGCTGTCGGAGGAGCCTTCATTCCTATGCTAACCCTCGGCATACCAGGAGATGCGGTGACAGCTGTTTTGTTAGGGGCTTTATATATGCATGGATTAAGACCAGGACCATCGCTAATGACAGAAACGCCACATTTATTCTACTTAATAGTGAGTTGTTTGGCATTATCATGTGCTTTTACTTTGATATTCGGTCTAACAGGTATAAGGCTTTTTTCTAAGGTCGTAGAGATACCTAAGGGCATATTAATGCCAATAATAGTTGTTTTATCAGTCACAGGCGTATATGCAGTTAATAATAGGTTGTTCGACATTTTTTGGATGATGGGCTTTGGAATCTTGGGATATTTAATGAAAAGATATGGATATCCTACGGGGCCTATGGTGTTAGGTTTAATCCTAGCGGATTTAATTGAGCAGAATTTTCGCAGAGGGATAGTTCAGCATAAAACCGTTGTAGGGTTTTTTCTTAGTTATTTTACGCATCCAATTTCAATTGTTTTGATGGCTATGTTTGTATTCTCAATTATTGTTCAGACCAAATGGTATAAGCAATGGAGAGCAAAAAAGGATTTAGCAGTGTAATGAAATCAGGAGTATTGATTCAAATATTTGAGCAAAAGTCAATAGTAATATCTTATAGGTACAGTTAGTACATATTAGGATAATTTAGGTAGTATTAGGGAAAAAGATAGCACCCAAATACCCCTAATGATATGGAACTTGAAAACTTTATACTATCTGCTAATCATGCAGTAAACTGGTAATAAGGCTAACTCTTTCAACGTGAAAAAGATTTTATATTCGCAGACATAGTCTATCTATAACTTTCATTGGCACCTTGTTAATTGATGATAGAAAACCTTACACAGCTTCACGGATGGTTTCTACAGCAGGAAATAAAGCGTTGCAGACAATATCTTTCTTTAGACATTCCCATCGTCCCTTACATTAGCACGTTATATATAGTTATAATGGGAACGGGTGGACGGATTGATTTAGAATACACAAGGAGGAATAAAAGTTGAGAATTGCTTTTTTTAGTACAAAACCTTATGATAAAAAAGCTTTTGAATCTTTGGTGGAAGAAATGAAGTGCGAGATTGAATATTTTGAGGAAAAGTTAAATTCAAAAACGGTAGGATTAGTTAAGGGATATGATGCAACTTGTAGTTTTGTAAATGATTCTCTTAATGCTGAAGTGGTTCAATCTCTTAAAGACTATGGGGTCAAGGCTATTTTGTTAAGATGTGCAGGCTTTGATAGTGTAGACTTAGAAAAGGCGAAGGAGCTTGATATACCGGTTCTTAGAGTTCCTGCATATTCACCAGAAGCAGTTGCTGAATTTGCGGTGACATTACTATTAGCAATTAATAGGAAAGTACATTTGGGATACAACAGAACAAAAAAGTTTAATTTTGGTATTGATGGTCTCCAAGGTAATGTTTTAAAAGGGAGAACAGTGGGCATTATAGGAACGGGAAGAATTGGTAAAGCAGTAATTGATATATTAAAGGGATTCGGTATGAATATTATAGCTTATGATGTATATCAAGATACAAAAAGCGATATTCAATATGTATCGCTTGATGAATTGTTCTCTCTATCTGATGTTATTACACTTCATACACCTCTGACTGCAGAAACGAAACACATAATTAATTCAGAAAATATTTTTAAAATGAAGGACGGAGTTATTTTGATAAATACTGCAAGAGGTGGGTTAATAAAAACTGAAGATTTAATCAAAGCTCTCGAAAGAGATAAGTTCGGTGGTGTGGGATTAGATGTATGTGAGCAGGAAAGCGATTATTATTTTGAAGACAATTCACATGTAATAGATAAGAATGGAACCTTACAAAGGCTTTTATCCTATGACAAGGTTATACTGACTGGACACCAAGCTTTTTTCACAGAAGAATCCATGAATGCTATTGCTATGGTTACACTTACGAACTTAAAAAAGCTTTTAGAAGATGGAGATTTAACTAATGAAGTTAACTTATTTTTAGAAAATCTACAGGGATAATAAAGGTTCAAAACGCCTATGTATCACCAATGCTTAGGAACGTTTAAACCAAGAAGTTCAGTTCAGGAAATTGCTTTTCATATTTTCTCTAATTGTAATTCGTCTTGACGGGGGCATTGCTTATGGAATAGGACGAAAAATGGAGTACCAGTATTAAATACTTCGATATGGACTTGTATCACCAAATGTGAAATATAAACAAGGTGACGAATGACAGCCATCGGTTTCCTCCCGCATATGTAAAATATGAAAAGGTGGTTATGGTTGCCAAGGCTGTCCATAAAGAAGGAGTTACAATGTGGATAGCTGCTATGAGATTTAGAGAGCTAACAGAAGAAAGGTTTTATGAAATAGTAAAACCAAGATGATGATTGTTCTATGTAACAATCATTATAGAACAAGGAGCATTTGTTATGAAAACAATTAAGATACCGTATTACAAATCATGTTTAGATTTGCATATAGGCGAGAAAAATCTGGAGGCTGTTTTGTACCCCATAATGCACGGGTACAAGGTGGATAAGTGCGAGGAAGAGATTGTACGCAAAGCACTGGTAAATCCTATAGGAACAGATACCCTCTCAAACATATCTAAAGGAAAAAGACGTGTTGTTATAGTTACCAGCGACCACACCCGTGCCGTACCTAGCAAGATAACATTGCCAATACTTCTTGGGGAAATTCGCAGGGGTAGCCCGGATGCCGATATAACCATACTTATTGCCACCGGCTTGCACAGGGCGACCACCGAAGAGGAGCAGCGCAATATGTTTGGAGACGCCATAGTGGATAATGAGAAGATTGTGGTACATGACGCTTTCAAAACTGAGGATATGCTTAGGCTTTGTGTGTTGCCCTCCGGAGCAGAATTTGTGGTTAACCGCATGGCAATGGATTGCGATCTGTTAGTGACAGAGGGTTTTATCGAGCCGCATTTCTTCGCAGGTTTCTCCGGCGGCCGCAAGAGTATACTGCCGGGTATCTGTTCTCAGGAAACGGTCAACGAGAATCACTCTTACAGGGCAATTGAACATGCCAAGTCCGTTTCAGGCGTTATAGATGGCAATCCCATCCATGAAGATATGGTGTATGCTGCCCGTCAGGTCAATGTTCAGTTTATACTTAATGTGGCTCTGGATGGAAATAAAAAGATAATTGCAGCCTTTGCAGGTGATTTGGTGAAGGCTCACGAGAGGGGCTGTGATTTCATAAGGAACTTTTACCAAGTACCCAGCGTGACCGGTGATATTGTGATAACTGGCAATGGCGGCTATCCGCTGGATCAAAACCTTTACCAGTCATCTAAAGCGATCGCTACGGCGGAAACTTGTGCAGGGGAAGACGGAGTAATTATTATGTGCGCCTCCTGCATTGATGGTTTTGGTGGCACTCATTTTGAAAGGTTGATGTTTTCGGGTACAATAGACGAAATTTTGGAGAGACTCTCCAAAATTCCCCCTAAGGAGACTATCCCCGAGATGTGGTGCGTACAAATTTTTACCCGCATAATGAAGAAGCATAGAATTATTCTGGTAACCACATACCTAGACCATAGGATGGTTCAGAGAGTGAATATGATTCCCGCATCCAGCCCTGATGAAGCACTTGCTATGGCTTATATTATGAAGGGGAGGGATGCTAAGGTGGTAGTCATACCAGATGGTGTGGCTACTCTTGTAGTTAAATAATGATGTGTCTTTGTACAAAAATACATTCCATAAGATATCTGGGAGGTTGTTGCATAGTTATGAATTTAAATATAGCGTTGAAGGTAAACGATAGGGATAATGTTGCCACCATATTTGCCGAAGTGAAGGCTGGTACAAAGGTAGAGGTGCGTGACAAGAAGGGAAACAGTGAAACAATTACGGTGGCGGGTGACATCCCCTATGGAAACAAAATTGCCCTCTTTAATATCCATATCGGCAAGCAGATATACAAATACGGAGAAGAGATAGGTGTTGCGACGCAGGAGATTAAAAAAGGCGATTATGTACATGTCCACAATCTGGACAGCATACGCGGACGAGGAGATTTATAAAAAACTAAACCAATGTGCAGGTGATTATTTATGGATTTTATGGGTTATATAAGAAAGGATGGCAAGGTAGGTGCTAGGAATCATGTGGCGGTAATTCCTAGCGTTGTATGCGCCAATGATGTTGCCCAAGCAATTGTGGCACAGGTGCAGAATGCGGTGGGGTATTTTCATCATCAGGGCTGTTGCCAGCTGCCTCCAGATCTGGACAGGGTTACAGATACTCTTATCGGGCTGGGGTGTAGCCCCAATGTCGGTGCAGCACTTGTTGTGAGCCTGGGATGTGAGGGTACTGATACCGAATGCCTTTTGAAAGCCATTGAAAAGACAGGCAAACCGGTTGAAGTTATCTGCATACAGGAACTGGGTGGGACAAGTCATGCAATTGCTGCCGGGATAAACGCGGCACAGAAACTATCAATTGGTATATCCGGTTTCCGGCGGGAGCCGGTTGACATCAGCAATGCTGTGATGGCGATAAAGTGCGGTGCTTCGGATGCTACTTCGGGTATGGCTTCAAACTGCGTTTTAGGTTATGTAGCTGACAAAGTAGTGGATCTAGGTGGAACGGTGATATTCGGTGAAACCACGGAATTCATTGGGGCTGAGCATATATTAGTCCGCAGAGCTAAAACGCCTGATATCGGTCAGAAGATTTTGAATATAGTAAACCGAATGGAGAGCAGGGCAAAGTCTCTAGGTTGCGATATGCGTAGAGGTCAGCCTACTCCCGGCAATATAGCGGGAGGGCTGAGTTCCATAGAGGAAAAATCACTTGGTGCTATAGTAAAATCCGGTACAAAGAAGATCGAGGGTGTAATGGAATATGCCGACATGGTTATAGACCATAAGGGGCTATGGATTAAAGATACCCCAGGTCGAGAACCTGAGATATTGACGGGTATGGCATGTACAGGTGCTCAGTGTATGCTTTTTTCCACTGGGCGAGGTGCACCTCAGGGTTTTCCAACGATGCCAGTGCTGAAGATCTGTGGAAACCCTAACACTTATGAACGGATGATGCATGACATGGATGTCAATGCCGGTCGGATAATTATCGGTGAAAGCACCATCGAACAGGTTGGAGAGGAAACTTTTGATTTCATGCTTCGGGTGCTATCTGGTGAGACCACAAAGAATGAAACGATAAAATACTTTGGCTCAATGGACATTTATACTCTGGGTCCGGTTATATAGTAGTAATAGAATCTGATAGTTATCACTATGGTAATGAGACTGTAACAATTTTTGTGTGAGAAAGTTTAAGCTCCTTCTTGTCAATACTACAATAACTAAGCCAAGGAGAAGTTTTTATAAGGATGTTATTAAAAAACACTTTTGACAGCTAGTTGAGGATAATGACACCAAGGATGTAAACGGTATCTAAGCAAGCATAGTAAAAGATATGTCCCACAATGTATTGCAGGGGATGCTGTCAAAGCTGGGCTGTTTTTGATTGGGGAAATTACCGATAAATAATAGACCGAATATTCTAAAACTCTAATTAACATGCGAGTAAGCAAGTTGAAATATCAGCGGTACCTAACTCGGCTTATAGACTTAGTCGCTGACAATTCATGCAAGGGGCTGTCTCAAAATAGAACCATTTAAATTTCTAAGAGAGGTAGCTCTTTTTTTTCTCAAAAGAAACCATAATTTAGTGTATAATAAAGTATGCGAAACTCAATTAAATCACATAAAACAAGCCGCACACAATACCATGCTTTATTTGGATAGGGAATTGTTCAGGGGCATAAGAAATGAATTAGAATAGAACGGTATAAGACTTATGAATATTGAACTTGCACGAGTTAGAGAGGATTTAAAGGTCGAGGATTATGAATCTGCATTTGCGACAGCAGCTGAGCTTGGTGCAACAGATGTGCTGTCAAGTATTTGGACTAAGGATAAGGAATAC
>ENA-UOOM01003330-UOOM01003330.1-fermentation-metagenome-genome-assembly--contig:-NODE-3330-length-11828-cov-28.952858_pt1 | contig 11828 bp, 5 predicted proteins | sample MGYA00245781_ERZ724031 | MGnify/ENA primary metagenome ERZ724031 (study PRJEB28704, sample SAMN03018317) | fermentation metagenome | biome: anthropogenic terrestrial biome; feature: soil; material... | reverse complement strand
ACTCAGTTACGACTATCAAGGCCAAGGCTTTTCTGGCGGATTGGACTCCATCGGTCACTTATGAGGCCAGCTACAACATCACAGGAACAGTGAGCCTGGCAGCACTAAGCCTCAGTCCTGCTCCGGGTAGCTATCAAACCCTGCAAAGCGTATTCTACAGCGGTGCTCCGGATCCTGCTGATGCGGTGATCCGTTTCACCACCAACGGAGTAGACCCCACAGAGGCAGATCCTATCTTCGACATTGCTCTTACTCCTCCCCTCGATAGCAGCCTGACCCTTAAATTGAGGGGCTTCAAAGCAGATTGGACTCCCAGCGAAGTGATAACAGGAAACTATCTCTTTACCGGTCAGGTAGCCTTGCCGGCAGATATGTTTAGTCCGGCAGCGGGCACCTACACCAGCGCTCAGACAGTTATTCTAAATACGGGTACTACTCCGGAGGGAGCGACCTTGCGTTTTACCACCAATGGCATGGATCCCACACCTTTATCTCCCATCTACACCAACGGCATAATCCTGCCTTTGGGTAGCGGTATTACTCAGGTTAAGGTGCGCGGATTTCTGGATGGTTGGATTCCCAGTTCTGTGGTGAGTGCCACCTACAATATCACGGGCCAGGTAGTCTTCAATAGCCCTGTTTTTGCCCCAGCGGCAGGAACTTATGCAAACGCGGTTCAGATAACAGTGAATACCACTATTCCGGGTGACGCCATCATTCGCTATACCACAGATGGCAGCGAACCTACGGAAAATTCCCCTGCTACAGAGGGAGGAATCACCCTGAGCGCCATGAATACCGCATACACCGTAAAGGTGAAAGCTTTCAAGCCAGACTGGATCTCCAGCGCTACTCAGACAGCGGTCTACGTTCTAACCGGCCAGGCAGAGATAGCCGGTACAACCTTCGATCCGGCGCCTGGCATCTACCAGCAGGCTCAAAGTGTGAGTATCAGCAATTCTCTAATTCCGACCAACGCCACCATCCGTTATACGCTTGATGGCAGCAACCCCACGGCTTCATCACCTGTCTATAGCGCGCCTATTCCGATTCCTCTGGACAGCGACATAACAATACGGGCTCGTGCTTTTGCTGAAAACTGGACTCCCAGCGAAGTATATGTGGGCCACTATACTGTGACCGGTCAGGTGGTCTTCGATATCGATCCTGTGTTTAGTCCCAGCCCCGGCATTTATGCAACTGCGCAAGTGGTAAACGTAAGCCAGCCCTATCCTGCTGATGCCACTATTCACTACACTTTGGATGGCAGTGAGCCTTCGCAGGAAGATCCGATTCTAACCAGAAGCATCAATCTGAGCGATTTGGATACTGCTTACACGATCAAGGTGAAAGCCTTTAAATCCGATTGGATAGCCAGCGACACCCAGATCGCAAATTACCAGATCACAGGTCAGGTGAGCTTTGGCGGAACCATCTTCACACCAGAGGCGGGAGCTTATCAAACAGCTCAGGATGTAGAGATCAGCGCCACAGTTTATCCGCTTGGCAGCCAGATCCGCTATAGCCTAAATGGAGAAGATCCCACCGAAGAATCCGATCTCTATGAGCCCGGAATGCTCTTCAATGTCCCGGTCAACACACCGGAATTCAGCTTGAAGATCAGGGCCTTCAACGCGGATTGGAGTCCCAGCGAAGTACTCACCGGTATCTATTCGGTTACCGGTACAGTGCAATTGGCAGAAAGCCTCTTTAGTCCGGCTCCGGGAACCTACACCTTGGCGCAAACGGTAAGCTTGTCAGCGCCGATTCTGCCTACCGATGCTGTATTGCGCTATACAACGGACGGCAGCGATCCCACCGAGAAATCCCCGGCATACACAGCGCCGATCATGATTCCATTGCATACAGATTTGCTGATATTGAAGGTAAGGGGATTTAGTGAAAACTGGATATCATCCGAGGTGATTACCGGTAGCTACATGGTAACCGGAACCCTATCCGATCCTTCGTTTAGCCTGGAAAGCGGAATATATGGCAATTCCGGCGACTACGAGAATGGATTGAGCATCGAATTGAGCGGTGATCCCGATGTCAAAGGCTTGAATATCTACTATAGCATAGACGGCAGTGATCCCACCGAGGATTCGATCCTCTATACCGAACCCATCGTGGTTCCGGAAATGGCACAGAATTTCACCATCCGTGCCAAAGCCATCAAAAAGGATTGGATTTCCAGCGGAATCAGCGAGGAAACTTATTCCTATCTGATGCTGCCGCTTAACGTGCGCACGGTAACCTATGAAGGTTATGTGAGAGTACTGTGGGGTTCGCCAACCACGCGCTCTCTGGATGGCTTCAATGTTTATCGTAAAGCATCCAACGAAAGTGATTTCAGGAAGTTGAACGATGCATTGGTGCCGGTATCTCAAACCATTGGCAGCGATCACTATTACGACGACTACGAGATTGCCAACAATATGAGCTATCAATACTATGTGAAAGCGGTTTACAATGGCATGGAGAGCGTGGAAAGCACTATTACCGGTGCCGAGTATCAGAGCTCTGAATTGGATGTAACAGAGAATTCCCGGGCATACCCGAACCCTGCAGAGAACTCTACCACCCTCCAGATCAGGCTATCTCGCAACGATAATGTCCAGATCACTGTCAGCATCTTCGATTTTGCCGGCAAGAAAGTGAGAACGCTTACGGGAGCAAACCTGAATACCAACTTGGTGGAAATCATATGGGATCTCAAAAACGACAGCGGTACCAAGGTGGGCCGAGGTACTTACTTTGCCCGAATCCAAGCCAGCGACAGCGCCAAACGCTCCGAAAAAGTAATCAAAATCTCGGTAAAATAAGGAGGCTAAAATGAAGAACATGAATAACAATATCCTAGTAAAGCTTGTGGCAAGCGCTTGCCTTATGCTCCTGGCACTCCCGATTTTTGCCGGGGATCTGAATAATTCTGCCGCCGCCTATATCCGTATGGGTATAGGCGCGCGCATCATCGCCATGGGCGAAGCCGGTACGGCCACCGCAAAAGACATTACTGCGGCATACTGGAATCCGGCCGGACTCAGCTACATGAAAGATATTGAATTTACCACCAGCTACGCCATGGATATGGGCTACGATCGCAGCTATCAGCATGCCGCCGTGGGTAAACACTTTGGCTTTGGAGTGCTCGCGCTCAGCTGGGTAAATGCAGGAGTATCGGACATCATTGGTACAGATGCCAGCAACAATGACACCGGAACCTTCAGCAACAGCGACAACAACATCGCATTAAGCTACGCCAATCGCTACAAAAGGCTAAGCTATGGACTCACTCCGAAGCTCTATACTTCCGCGATCGATGGCGATACAGAGATGGGCTTTGGCATCGATCTGGGTGCCAAATACGACATCAACCAATATCTGGAAGCGGGATTGATGCTGCGCGATGCATATGGCAGTCTGGCCGATGATCGCATCCCATACCAAGTTCAGGCGGGCATCACCGCCTACCCCTTCCTGGGCGTTACTCTGGCTGCCGACGTGCACTATGAGCAGGAGGAAGATCCCTACATGATCTTTGGCGCGGAGTACTGGACCACGATCGGCAAAGACCCCGAAGCGGATTCTAAGCTATCTGTGATCAACGTGCACGAACGCAGCGCCTGGGCAGATCTCTTCTCCCAGTTCCAAACCGGTATCAGAGTGGGGTTTAACGACAATCGCTTCTCTGCTGGTGCCGGTATTCGTTTCCGCAATTTCCAGATCGACTATGCCTATCGCATTGGTAATCACGATATCTTCAACGACGATCATCTACTCGGTCTGATCCTCAGATTCTGAGGAGGTGACGATGAATCTACGAGAAATAAAAACGATCCTGATTACACTGGCTTTGCTGGCAGGCATCAGCTTTCTTTGCGCCATAGGCTTACAAGGAGAACGCTATGCCATCAGCGGAATAGAATACTATCAGCGTGGCGATTACGAAAATGCCATCCGGGATTTTTTGGCGGCAGATAAAGCGGCAAATTCCCGCGTGCCCCAATACCATTTCTGGTTGGGCAGGCTCTATATCGCACAAAATGACATCGAAAACGCTACGATCTGGCTGCAGAGATATCTGCAATCCACAGACCCGGAATTTCGCCAGGACGCTCAAGATTACATCAAAATCATCAACCGTCAAACCCGCATCTTCGAGCAAATCTCTATCCGCAAGCTGCCGGGCTATCTGCAAAGCCGGAATTCGGACTACGGCGCAGTTGTGAGCCCGGATGGGGAATATCTTTATTTTACTTCCCTGAGCCCCACCAGAAACGAAAAAGAGAACATCTGGCACTCTGAACGCCTCGCTACGGGATGGGGACGGCCCTATCCGGTAGATGAACTCAATACAGACAAAAATGAGGCTCTGGGCTCATTCAGCACCGATGGTCAGATCGCTTATCTCTTTGGAAATTACAATCGGGGCCAGATCGATGGCGACATCTTCAGCTCTGTGTGGACAGGCTCCAAATGGGGCAGTCCTCAAGCACTGGATAGGGTCAATTCTCCCTTTGTGGAAGCTCATCCTTATGTCTACAATGATGAACTGATGTTCTTTACCTCATCCCGCGAAGGCGGAGTGGGCGGTTTTGACATCTGGCTGAGCGAATACCGGGGAAATATGTGGAGCGAACCCATCAATCTGGGTCCCGTGATAAACAGTTCCGGGAACGAACAAAGTCCCTTTCTGGCCTATGATGGCAGGACTCTTTTCTTTGCCTCGGACAGCCATCCCGGTTTTGGGGGATACGACCTCTTCAAATCCGTGAAAATTGGTGATTCCTGGCATGATTGGTCGATCCCGGAAAACCTCGGTTTGCCGGTGAATTCCATCCGCAACGATAGGGCTTTCTTCCACGTACCTGCTTCAAACGAAGCTTACATCAGTACCGATCGGGCAGCTGATGGCTTCGAAAAAATCATGAACTTAAGCCTGGTGTATTCCGCGCCGCCCTCATATCTGGTAATAGACGAGGACAGCGGGGAAGAAGTGGTCGTGGTAGTGACCGATGAAGGTGATATTCCCGAAGCTGAGATTGGTGAGGATGATGTGTCCGAGACTGAAGAGAAACCGCGCTATGCCGTGCTTTCCGGCAAACTGACCGATCAGGACGCTAATCCTCTCTCCGGGGAGATTGAATTCAGTACTCACATCAACGACGGAATTTATCGGGATGTGGCTGTAGCGGACGAAAACGGCAATTACGAGATCAATCTGCCGATCTCCGATGAGTATACCGTGATCGTGAACAAAGAAGCCTATATGCTGCATACTCAGAGCTTGACGTTCACGGATCCGGAAGGCGCTATATTGAATATCGAGCTACAGGAATTGGAATTGAACAAGGTATTCAGCTTCCAAAATATCCTCTTCGAATTTGATAGTGCGGTGCTGAAACAAGAAAGCTTTGCCGTTTTGGATGAGATTGTACTTACCATGTTGAACAACAGCTGGTTAAAACTGAATATCGCGGGGCACACTTGCGATATGGGCAGCGACAAATACAATCTGAAGCTATCCAAGGCACGCGCTGCATCGGTGAATGAATACTTGATCCAAAAAGGTATTGAAACAGAACGCCTTACACACACCGGATATGGAGAATCACGACCGTTGAACGACAATGCGACGATAGCAAAACGCCAGCAAAACCGCCGCGTGGAATTCACGGTTTCGAAATAAGGCATTAATAGACTCTCATAACAGCCGGACCGGACCCCAATATCCAGTCCGGCGTTTTCGTGTAAAATAGCGTGGTTTTCTGCGCAAACAGGGGCTCTTCTGCCTTGGTGACAGTTGTCAACTTTATGCCTGTGTTCCATCCATCTCCTATCCTGTGCTTTGGGTGAGGGCTCCAATGTGGACCAGATAGCGGACTTGATTGTTGTCCCCTCTTTTTGCTGATGAGCTTTTGAGCCTGGGCCTTGCTGCTTCATAAGGGCTTGTATGCAAATATGCGGTGGAAAAGCCCGGATTTTTCCCTGCAATTCGATAGGGGTAACCGGCACACTTCACGGGATATTTTATAGCATCTGTAACTAACTGTAATATAGGCAGATAAAAGGCAAGATAATTTTCAGAAAGTTCTTGACAGATTCGGCATATCATTTTATCTGGCAACAAGATAAGGATGCTAGCGATGAGCAATTTTTAGCAAGTGCTATAGCGTGGTTTATCTACAATGGCTTAAACATATAGGAGACAATAGATTATGCCAGAAAAAACTTACACTGCGAGTAACATCAAGGTGCTCAAAGGCCTTGAGGCTGTCCGTAAACGCCCCGCCATGTATATCGGCGGAACCGGTGAACGCGGGCTGCATCACCTTGTCTACGAAGTAGTTGACAACTCCATTGACGAAGCTTTGGGTGGATATTGCGATCTCATTCGGGTCACCATCACTGCAGACGGAAATGTGGAAGTGGACGACAACGGGCGCGGAATCCCTGTGGATATCCAGGAAGATATGGGTGTGCCTGCACTTCAGGTTGTGCTTACCGTATTGCACGCCGGGGGAAAATTCGATCAGAATTCTTATAAAGTATCCGGGGGATTGCATGGCGTAGGTGTGTCGGTGGTGAACGCTCTTTCCGAATGGCTGGAAGCCAGGGTGCACACAAACGGGAAAGAATACAGAATGCGTTTTGAGCGGGGCAAGCCCGTTACCGAATTGCTTAAAGTAGGCAGCTCGAACCGCAAAGGCACGGTAATTACTTTTCGTCCGGACGCTCAGATTTTTGAAACCACAGAATTCAGTTTTGATTATCTGACCACCAGATTGCGGGAGCTTGCTTTCTTGAATCGTGGTGTGCGCATTATCCTGAAAGATGAGCGAAGCGACCGCTTGCACGATTTCAAATACGACGGTGGTATTAACAGTTTTGTAGAATACCTGAACCAAAACAAAAAACCTCTGTTTCCAAAGCCGATTCACATTGAATCAATCAAGGACAACATGGAATTTGAGGTAGCCATTCAATACAATGAAGGTTATCAGGAAAACATATTCAGTTTTGCCAACAACATCAATACCATAGAAGGTGGCACTCATCTTTCCGGTTTCAAACGTGGTCTCACCTCGGCAGTAAACGCATACATCAAAAACAACGACCTTTTGAAAAACGAGAAGGTGAGTCCCAGCGGCGAAGACATCCGGGAAGGGCTAACCGCAGTGATATCCGTGAAACTGACCAATCCGCAGTTTGAGGGTCAGACCAAGACCAAGCTGCAGAACACGGATGTAGAAGGCGTGGTTGGTTCGGCTGTGTATGAAAAGCTGATGGTTTATTTTGAAGAGCATCCCGGCGAGGCCAGGAACATCACCATGAAGAGTGTAATGGCGGCCCGCAGCAGGGAGGCGGCTCGCAAAGCCAGAGAGCTTACGCGGCGCAAGTCTGTATTGGAAAGTGGCTCTTTGCCTGGCAAACTAGCGGATTGCACTATCAACGATCCCGCACAAACTGAGCTCTTCCTGGTGGAGGGAGACTCTGCGGGAGGTTCGGCCAAGCAGGGCAGGGATCGCAGCTTTCAAGCTATCTTGGCGTTGTGGGGCAAGATGTTGAACACCGAAAAAGCCCGTGTTGACAAGGTGTTGAACAACGACAAGATCCAGCCCATCATACTGGCTTTGGGTGCCGGTATCGGTCAAGAGTTCGACGTTTCAAAGCTGCGCTATCACAAGATCATCATCATGGCGGATGCGGATGTGGACGGAGCTCATATCAGCACGCTGTTGATGACCTTCTTCTATCGCTATATGCGCCCGGTAATCGAACAAGGGCACTTATACGTCGCCATGCCTCCGCTATTCCTAGTGCGCAAGGGGAAACAAAAGCGCTATGTGTATACTGAAGCAGAGCGTGATCAAGCTCTGGCAGAATTTGGCGATAAGGGTGTGTTTATACAACGCTATAAGGGATTGGGTGAAATGAATGCCGAGCAGTTGTGGGAAACCACGATGGATCCTGATAACAGACAAATGGTGAGCGTTAAGATGGATGATGCCATCGAAGCGGACCGGATGTTTACCATCCTGATGGGCGATGAAGTGGAACCACGCCGTGAATTTATCCAGACCAACGCCCGCTACGTGAAAAACCTTGATATTTAATGGAGCTGTAAATGTCTGACAATACAAAAATAATACCAACTCAAATAGAAGAGTACTTAAAACAAGCTTACCTGGATTATTCCATGAGTGTGATCGTGGCTCGCGCTTTACCGGATATCCGGGACGGGCTGAAACCTTCGCAACGGCGTATCATCTACGCTATGCACGAATTGAATCTGAGTCCCGGGGGGCACTTTCGTAAATGTGCCAAGATAGCCGGTGATACTTCAGGAAACTATCATCCTCATGGTGAACAAGTTGTGTATCCCACGCTGGTGCGCATGGCCCAGCCCTGGATAATGCGCTATCCACTGGTGGACGGACAGGGAAACTTTGGTTCCATCGATGGCGATCCGCCTGCGGCAATGCGTTACACCGAAGCGCGCCTTCAGAAAGTAACTACCGAACTGCTTTCTGAATTGGATAAGGACACTGTAGATTACAAAAACAACTACGATGAAACCCGCAGGGAACCGTTGGTATTTCCCAGCCGGATGCCGAATCTGCTATTGAACGGTTCTTCCGGTATAGCGGTGGGAATGGCAACCAATATGCCGCCCCACAATGCCGGCGAGATCTGCGACGCCATAGTTGCGCTGATCGACAATCCGGAGCTGGAACCATTGGACATGTTGCAATACATCAAGGGTCCTGATTTCCCCATGGGTGGTATCATATTGGGTACCGACGGCATCAGGGATTACTTTGAAACCGGTCGTGGCCGTTTGCTGGTGCGTGGAGAAGTGGAAGTGGAAACCTTGCCCAACGACAGCGAACGCCTCATCATCCGTTCAATTCCTTATCAGGTAACCACATCATTGCTCATCGAGCGCATGGTTCAACTGGTGAAGGACAAGAAGCTGGACGGAATCAGCGATATCCGCGATGAATCTGGCAGAGACGGGATGCGTGTGGTGATTCAAGTGAAACGCAACCATGACGCTCAGGTTGTGAAAAACCTGCTATTTAAACACACACAATTGCAGAGTACATTCGGCGTAATCAATCTTTGTCTGGTGGACGGCGTGCCTGAAGTGGTGAACATGAAGGACATGGTTGCCAATTTTATCGAGTTCCGTCATGATGTGGTGCTACGCAGAACTCTATTTGAATTGCGCAATGCTGAGGCCAGAATGCATATTCTGGAAGGTTTCCGCATCGCTCTGGATCATCTGGATGAAGTAATCGCCACCATCCGCGCTTCCAAAACTCCACCGGAAGCCAACCAAGCTTTACAAGAAAAATTCGGTCTTTCCGAATTGCAGGCAAAAGCCATCCTGGATATGCGTTTGCAACGCCTTACCGGCATGGAACTGGAAAAGATCGAAGAGGAGTACCGTGAACTGCAGGGCATCATTAAACGTCTGCGCGAACTAGTGGAACTTCGTGAACTGCGGATGGATCTGATCAAGCAGGAAACCCTGGAAATGAGAGAGAGATATTCGGATCCGCGTCGCACAGCCATCATCGAAGGGCACGGTGGCAGCTTCAATATGGAAGACCTCATCGCGGACGACATGATGGTGGTGACCATAACTCACGACGGTTATGTGAAACGCTTGCCGGTAGATACCTATAAAGTGCAGGGCAGAGGCGGAAAGGGGCTTAGCGCGTCGAACCTGAAAGAACAGGATTTCATCCAGTATCTCTTTGTAGCCAGCGCACACTCATACATTCTGCTCTTTACGGATCATGGCATGTGTCATTGGATTAAAGTCTACGAGATACCTGAAGCCAGCCGAACGGCTCGTGGCAAAGCAATCGTGAACCTGGTGAAATTCAGTGAGGGAGAGAAGATCAAAGCCTTTGTGACTCTGAAAACCTTCCATCCCAAACAAAGCATTATCATGTGCACCAGAAACGGCCTGATCAAAAAAACTTCGCTGGCAGCATATTCCCGCCCGCGCAGCAACGGCATCAGAGCCATCAAACTGATGGATGGTGATGAATTGATCGATGCCAGAATCTCTGAGCTCGGCGACGATATCTTGCTGGCTACCCGCAATGGATATTGCAATCGATTCAGCGAGAAAGACATCCGTGCAATGGGCAGAGTTACCAAAGGTGTACGCGGAATTCGCTTGAGAGATGAAGACTATGTGATCTCCATGACTCTGGTGAGTGCGGAGCAGATGCTGGAAAACGGCGATGGTGAAGCAACCATACTCACTGTGAGCGAAAACGGTTTTGGCAAACGTACTTCGATCTCCAGCTATACTACTACAAAGCGAGGTTCCAAAGGTGTCATTACTCTGAAGACAAGTACTCGGAACGGACATCTGGCTTCACTGATGATGGTGAGTGATGAAGATGAATTGATGATCATCACCCACGATGGCATGATCATTCGCCAAACAGTGAAAGAGATTTCTTCGATTGGAAGGAACACTCAGGGAGTAAGGCTGATCAACCTCACAAAGGGCGACAAGGTGCACGATATCACTCGCGTTCCTCCGGAAGAAGCCGACGATGAAAGCCTGGATAAAGAAGTGGAAGAGCTCAAAAAAGCTCCGAAGTTGAGTCTGAAGGATCTGGTGGAAAGTGATGTCGATCAGAAAGATGATTTTGGCGGAGAAATCGAAGATGACACGGACATCGATGATAACGATGATTCCGAAGATTCTGACGATTAGTATTCTTCTCACGGTATTGGCAGGATGCGCTCTGGGCGGATACCTGCCTTTGCCGGGAGAGTATCAAATCGAAGAAGGATTTGCGATAATCAGGACGGATAGCTTGCAAGTGGCTGTCCGTCCACAATCTTATCGGGGTGGCTACCGGGATCTGAACAACAACTTCTTTTCCGTATATGTAATGGTGCGCAATGTCTCTACAGAAAAGGTGAAACTGCCCATGGAAAGCTTCAGTATTGTATCGGGGGGTAGACAGTATGACTATGTGGATCTGGAATTTATCCTGAGCAGCTATCATCAGCAAATGGTGCTGGAGCAATGGCAGGATCCATTTAGTGTGGACCCCCTGCAACCGGTAAATCAAGAACAAAATATGGAAGACTATTATGAGCTGATGGCGTCATATTTATCCTTTGGAGATTTACAACCGGGAGCTGCCAAGGAAGGCTATCTGTTTTATGACCGAAATCTCAATCGAGCCCAGGAGCTGATCTTTGACGCTTTGGGCATTCCGGTAACCTACTCGAAGGGAATATGATGTCGATGTTTTGTGCTAAGGGTAATGGCTTACAAATTCATGGTCGCCCGATACCGTAATAGGTGAATCCCATTTCCCTCAGGGCTTTGGGTTCATACTGATTGCGGCCATCAAAGATCACGGCTTCTTTCAGTTCGGCTTTGATGCGCTTGAAATCAGGATAGCGGAATTGGCGCCACTCCGTGATCAGCAACATGGCGTCAGCGCCCTTCAGGGCTTCATATTCGTCGCTGCAGAGGATGAACCCTTCCAGGTTTCCAAAGATACGCTTGGCTTCTTGCATAGCCACGGGGTCAAAAGCTCGTATTTTAGCTCCGGCGGCTATCAATGCGCGGATGATTACGATTGCGGGCGCTTCACGCATGTCGTCGGTCTGGGGTTTGAAGGCCAGGCCCCACACGGCAAATGTCTTTCCCTTTAGATTCTGTCCAAAGTGAGAGATAAGCTTCTGCACCAGAAGGTGTTTCTGATCTTGGTTCACGGCTTCCACTGCTTTGAGGATGCGGCTGTCGTAAGCTACTGCGGAGGACATATGGA
>ENA-UOOM01003329-UOOM01003329.1-fermentation-metagenome-genome-assembly--contig:-NODE-3329-length-11829-cov-4.407678_pt1 | contig 11829 bp, 8 predicted proteins | sample MGYA00245781_ERZ724031 | MGnify/ENA primary metagenome ERZ724031 (study PRJEB28704, sample SAMN03018317) | fermentation metagenome | biome: anthropogenic terrestrial biome; feature: soil; material... | reverse complement strand
TTGTCAGCTGTTGCTACGGTAGCAGAAACCTGGGTTTGCCGTTATGGTCCCGACCATAGGATCCGTGAAAGGATAAAAAATTTAGGAGAGGAAGACTTATTTATGCCACAAATGATGCCGGAATATAAAACAAGCCCGGTTATTCAGCGGTACAACGATGGTGCTCCGGTACTTTCCGCCAAAGATATCCCCTATCAGGCTGACTGTGTCTTCAATGCAGGTGTCGCCAAATACGAGGGGAAATATGTCATGGTTTTCCGAAACGATTATGGTTCTATACCCGGACGTGGTTTTCGCGGGTGCAATCTTGGCATTGCATTCAGTGAAGACGGAAAGAAGTGGTCTGTGAGGAAAAAGCCTTTTCTGACTGCCGGGGATATGGGAGATCCGGAGATTACAAGAGTGTATGATCCCAGACTGACGATTCTCGACGGACGGGCGTATCTGTGTTTTGCAGTGGATACCAAACATGGCTTACGGGGCGGGATCGCTGTAACAGAGGACTTTGAAAAAATCGAAGTGCTTTCCATGACAGTCCCGGATAATCGCAACATGGTGCTGTTCCCGGAAAAGATCCATGACAGATATGTACGGCTGGAGCGGCCATTTCCTGTTTACTCCCGGGGCGGTAAGGATCGGTTTGATATCTGGATGTCCTTTTCGCCGGACCTGCGCTATTGGGGGGATTCCAAACTGGTCCTGACCGTGGAAGATGTACCGTTTGCCAATGACAAAACAGGACCCGGGGCGCCGCCGGTCAAAACAAAATATGGTTGGCTCACATTGTTTCATGCAGTCCAGCGTGACGATAGCCGGGGCAAAAATGGCTGGGACGATAAGTGGACCAAATGCTATTGCGCCGGCATTATGCTGTTGGATCCGGAAGATCCTGAAAAGGTGATTGGTTTGTCCAAATTCCCCCTGATCGCACCGGAAACCGAGTGGGAAACGGAGAAGGGGTTCCGTACCAACGTGATTTTTCCGGGTGGAATGATTGTGGAAGACGACGGCGAGGTAAAAATTTACTATGGAGCTTCGGATACCGTGGAGTGTCTGGCAACAGCCGGCTTGGAAGATCTGATCGCACTTTGCAAACCGCCCTGCAGCTGAAAAAAAGGGCCAAAGTGACAGGTCATTGTACAGACTCTAAGGGGATGGAAAACTTCAGCAATGTTATTGAATTGAAGGTTGTGATAAGTGATTCTCACAGTGTTTGATTTGATATAAATAAAACTTATAGAATAGCGAGGACTTTATTTATGAAAAAATTGTTAAGCGTTTTTGTATCGGCAGCTCTTATGTTTTCCATGGCTGCATGCGGGGGCGCCAACAAGGACGGGAAGGGCAACAATGAAAATCCCGCTGCATCGAAACAGCCGGCAAAATCAGAAGATTCTGTCCTGTCCGGTGAAAAGCCGGAACTGAAAATCCTGACGGCTTATCAGCCATATAACTTTAATGAGCAGCCAGGAACCAAGCTTGAGGAAGAGATGACCGGCTATCAGGTGAAATGGTTTGGTTTGCCGCAGGAAAATGCGGATGAAAAGCTGTTCCTTGAGATTTCAGGAGGGGAATCCTATGATCTTCTTTTAAGGATCGGTGCCAGCGAAGCAAGTCAGTTGTTTGAAAAGAATGCCGTGCAGGATTTGAAGCCGCTGCTGGATAAGTATGGGGAAAATATTCTTGCAGGCGTTTCTAATATGGCAATTCAGTCCATGACAACTGAAGATGGGGTAGTCTATGCGATTCCATTGGAGGCATTTGATGGGCCGCAGCCGGGCGGGGATCCCTATGGTATTTTAAAAGGCGGGATTGGTTTCAACGCAAAATATCTGGAGGAATTGGGAAAGGATGTACCCACCAATCTGGATGAATTATATGATGTTTTGAAGGCATATACGGATAAAACCGGCAAGCCGGCGTTTACAACAGCTGCCACAGGCTGGCTCCCTTACATTATGTCCGGATTTGGGATGGGCGAAGCAGGCTGGTATGAGGTGGACGGCGAATATCTGCCCCGGATCAAGGTTTCTGCAACAGTGGACTATCTTGGCTTTATGCAGAAGCTGTACAAGGAAGGTTTGCTGGACAATGACATGCCAATCAATACCGGCGATACAGCGAAGGAAAAATTCACCAACGGAACCACATTGGCTTATCCGGTAAAGTTTTTTGATATTGATGGAATCTACGATGCGTTTCAAGCGACAGGCAGTGATACCAAAGTTAAGATTGCCACTCCTGTGGCGAAAGATGCCGATGCCAAACCGCCCATTTTCGTAAATCAAGGTATCAAAGGAGCGGTCTGCGTTCCGAAAACCGCGAAAAACCCGGAGCATGCCATCAACTGGTTCAATATTATATCCGACAAGGAGAACTTCAGGAAGATCTATATCGGAGAAGAAGGGGAATCCTATGAGATAAAGGATGACAAGTATTATCCCATATTTCCTGCATTCGATGACTTCACCAATTCGGATAAACTTGTTGGTGTAGTTCCAACCGATGATGTGTTTAAAATGTGGCAGGCCAGGGCAAGGAAAACTGATGCGGCTGCGGAACTCTATGATAATATCAACTCCAGAGTGGGGGATTATGATGTCCGGAACTATTATGAGTCCTATGCATCCTCTCTGCCGGAAGTGAGGGATAACTCCACAGCCCTGAACACCATGACAGATGACAAGATGATTCAGGCCATTGCCAATGGGGAAGATCCACAAAAGGCCATTGATAAAATCATTGCGGAATGGGATAAGACCGGCGGAAAGGAATATGAAGCCGCTATGCAGAAATGGCACGAAGAGAACAGGGATACGATGAAATAAGAAGTACCTCGGGTTACAAATGAAAGCCCACCTCTTCAGATGTGGGTTGGAGCGAGCAGATAAGTTTATTTGGGAAAGGCAAAGCCTGATAGCCGTGAAAACAAATTTCCGGGTTTTCAGGCTTTTGTCTTTTTTGCTTTGCATAGAATAATTACACTTCAGAGGAGGCCTGAACGATATGAATTCAGAATATCAGTTTACCGATACGGCAGATGTTGTGGTATGCGGTGCCGGAACGGCTGGTTCCATAGCGGCCATTGCAGCGGCAAGAGAAGGGAAAACCGTTGCTCTGATCGAGCAGTTTGGTATTGCAGGGGGAAGTGCACCTTTGTCCCTGGTAACGCCGATGATGCACACCCATATCAGGGGGAATCCCATGAATTCCTGTTTGAGTCAGGAGATCAATGAAAGATTGTTGGAGCTGGGGGCTGCCAGCGGAGATGGATCTTCGTTTGATCCGCTAGTGATCTCCATTGTTCTGGAAGATTTGTTGGTAAAGGCAAACGTCAGAATTCTTTATCATACGTTGATTACCGATGTAAAAAGAGAAGGCAATGTGATCCGGGGGATCGTCGTCCATAACAAATCCGGAAGAGGCCGGATCACCGGAAAGGTTTATATCGATGCGACGGGAGACGGGGATGTTTCCTGCCTGGCAAAGGCCGGTTTTGCTGCCGGAGAGGAAGAGACGGTAAAGAACCAGCCGGTTTCCCTTCGGTATATGATCGGAGGGATTGATATCCCAAAATTCCGGGACTTTCTGCAGCAATATGAGAATCGGGATCAGCCGGAGGAGTACGATCCGAACCGGGGGATCAGTACCGCCATGACCATACCCAATACAGGGAAATGGCCTCTTGAGCCTGTATTTCTGGATGCGGTGGAAAAAGGGGACATTACCCGGGAAGATGCGACTTATTGGCAGGTATTCAGCGTACCCGGCCGGAAGGACTGCCTGGCATTCAATTGCCCGGAGTTTTTTGAAAATACAAACGGAACGGACAATAGGGATCTCACGTATGTTCAGCTGCACGGGAAGAAAGCAATTCTTCGCCAGCTGCGCTTTTACAGGAAATATTTCGAAGGGTTTGACGATGCGTATATCTCCGATATTTCTGCCATGGTAGGTATTCGGGAATCCCGCAGGATCGTTGCAGATTATAATCTGACAGCGGAGGATGTGCTTTCTCACCGCAAATTCGAAGATGCCATTGCGCAGTCCAACTATCCGGTGGATATTCATGGAAGAAAGCTTCGCAATATAAAGATCCGGCAAAATAATGAAGATACCCGGCCCTTTTATGAAATTCCTTACCGCTGTCTGGCAGTCAAAGGGATTGCCAATCTGCTGGTGGCGGGAAGATGTATCGGTTCGGACTTTATTGCTCAGAGTTCGCTCCGCATCATGCCTACCTGCAGAGCCATGGGAGAAGCCTGTGGGATTGCAGCGGCCATCTCCTTAAATGAAAATGTTGGAATCCACGAACTGGACGGTGTCAGGGTGCGAAACCTCATGAAGGAGAAAGGCGCTCGATTTGTTTGATGCTGTGAGGAATACCGGACGGAATGGTTTCCAATGAACCGGTGAAGATCACAGACGGCGCTTATTGCCTGCCGGAAGAGAAGCTGGTAAACTGGGGCGCGTCGTATCACGATTTCGGAAAGATTCCCAGTGCGTTTGGCCTTCCGATTGATATTGCCTTTATCACATCAGACAATGCCTGTGTGACACATTATGAGATCCTGACTTCTGCAGTGGATGCAGGTGATGGAAGCGGCGAAGGCTGTCTGTCGGACCATTACGGGATTTATATGAAATTTGTCCCGGGACGCAAATGTGAGACAATTCGTCCTGTGCCGGAAGGGGAACCAGCTGGCACCAAAGATCTGAAAGCAGCATACGGCAGCGCAGAGGTGGACGGCAAGAAAGACAGCGCATATGACAACAGCACAGCTGCCCGGGTGAATGTGGGTGTGAGCGGTTCAGCAGTGGCTGATGCACAGGCCCACGGGACAGTGAGCACGGTTTATGATGACAAATATCTTTATTGCTTTGCCGAGGTCGCCGATACCACCCCCTGTGACAAGGTCGCTTTGAATGAGGTACAGGATGATGTCAGCGAAGGGGTTTGTTTTTTCTTTGATTATCTGAACACACCGGAAACCGATGAACGATATCCGGTAGACGGGGAGCAGGGCGGCCTGCGCGTCGGATTTGCGTCTCTGACCGATGAAACGATCGAGCCGAAAGAACGTGAGGCAGGCATGCCCCATGCCTATGCTGCAGTGAAAACGGACAAAGGGTATAATATTGAGCTGCGTGTCGGATTAAGCGAGTCTCTCAGGGAACGGATCTGGAAGGGCAACGATGTTTCCATTGGCATTGGGTTCCAGATCAACGATGACATCAATAACGACGGTGTACGGGACATGGTTTGTTTTTCCTCTCCCGGCATCAATTATGAGTGGAAATCGGAGGAGCCTGAGTCAGGTGGATGCAAGGGGTTTCAGGATATCCTGCTGGCTTTCTGGTGAAAAATCAGATGTTGGCAGGTGTTATAAAAAGGCCGCTGTCAAGTACCCGTATCGGGTGTTGGCGGCGGCCTTTGCACTGGGCGGCTTTCTTATCTTCCGGGGCTGTTTATGCTATTTCATATGGAAGGCCACTTCAATGTCGCGGACTTGCTGATCATTGATGGGTACCAGATCTCCAAGGGTTTTGGCAGACAGGATTGCCCTGGCACTGTATTCTGCCACCTCCAGACGGTCATAGGTATTCAGCAGGGAATTGCCGGTTACGAGGATGCAGTTGTTTTCCGCGAGAAGAATGGGAATTTTGACGGAAAACATTGCTGCCGTTTCCTCCGGATGCCTGAAAATGGATTCGAAAGGAATCTTCTTTATATTCCTCAGCTGAAGATAGCTTTCCGGTATGGTTTTGGTCTCCAGTTCATTGTGTGTTATGGCAAAAGCCATGATGTTGGGCGAGCGGGCAATCACCACCGAATGAATATCCGGATGTTTTTGATAGATGGCCTGAATCAATCCTATGAAACAATTCTGTCCGCTTCCGGATTCTTTTGGATTCCTTCCTATATGCAGGATATCCGCTTCCTCCATATATTTTCGATCGGCAGAACGAGGCGCAGTCAGAAAAGTTCCATCCGTAAGACGCTGTGAGAAGATCCCCTGCGTGCAGGTAAACAGGAATTGGTCATAGGCTCTGTGCGTAAATGCGCATATATTCCGGCGGGCATCCCGTTCTTCGCTGGAAAAGGTCTTCTGAGGTTCCGCGTACCGTTCAGTTTGTTCGCATTTTGCCATTTCCAGCTGTTCCTTTGTCAGCTCCACCGGGCCGGACATTTTTCCTGCTTCAATTTCCGTACGGGCGGCAAATTCCAGAGCTTCAAACATCGCGTATGCATGGGAAAGATCGGTACTTCCCACCACCACGCCATGGTTTTCCAATATGACCATGTCACAGCCTTCACTGAACTTTTCCGCGATGTTGTCACCCAGTTCCCTGCTGCCCGGAACGGCATATGCCGCTATTCCGACTTTCCCGCAGGTAAAATGAATGTCGGGTGTGAACCGGGTACCCGGGATCTTCCGGACGAGACTGAATGCAATCAATGCCGGGGAATGGGCGTGGATGATGGCTTTGATGTCGGGGCGCTTTTCATAGATTTTTTTATGAAAGGGTAGCTCTACGGAAGGTGTATGTATGCCTTCTGTCTTCCCGTCGGGCAGAACCCGCATGATATCCCTTCTGGTAAGGGATCCCTTGTCAATCCCGCTTGGGGTGATCCAGACATCTCTGTCATCATCCAGTACGGATAAATTTCCGCCGGAGGTGGTGGTGAGGCCGCGCTGATAAATCCTTTGCATAAAGATGACCAGCTGGTCGGCAGGATGCATGTAACCGAAGTGTTTCATGATTTTTCCGAACCTCCAATTTTATTACAAACGTGTTCTTCTCCATTCATTTTATACCGCATCCTGCCATTTTTCAAGAAGAGTGACACCGGACAACGCTGCCGGCGTTACATTTTTGCGGAATCCCTGGCAGCGGACCATTTCTGTTTCAGTTGTGGGTCGGACAGGGTTGCCATGATATATTCCGAAAATTCTTCCCCGGTTGCACCGTTTTCCCGCCCGGTGACGGACATTTTCTTTTCATACTGACTACAGATATCCAATGCCATCCGGAGTTTTTCTGCTTTTTTCTGATAACCGATATGATCCAAAAGCATTCCGGCAGCCCGTATGATACTGCTGGGATCTGCATATTGGGCGCGGCCTTCTTTCACCATCCTGGGAGCGCAACCGTGTATCGCCTCAAACATGGCATAGCGTGTTCCGATGTTCGCACTGCCGGCCGTTCCGACACCGCCCTGAAATTCAGCCGCTTCGTCCGTCAGAATGTCGCCGTACAGGTTGGGCAGCACCACGACCCGGAACTGGGTCCGGCGCTTGGGATCCACCAGCTTGGCTGTCATAATGTCGATATACCAGTCGTCCCATTCGACCTGGGGATATTCCTTGGCGACCTGCCTGGCAACATCCAGGAATTTGCCGTCGGTGGTTTTCACCACATTGGCTTTTGTGACCACTGTGACTTTATTGATCCCGTTCCTTGCGGCATAGTCGAAGGCGGATTTGATGATCCGATAGGATCCTTCCTGTGTTGTTACGGTAAAGTCCAGCGCCAGATCATTGTTGACGTGGATGCCGTCACTGCCGAGGGCGTAGGATCCTTCCGTGTTTTCCCGGAAGAAGGTCCAGTCGATTCCCTGTTCCGGTACCTTCACCGGTCTCATGTTGGCAAACAGATCCAGTTCCTTACGCATGGCCACATTGGCGCTTTCAATGTTGGGCCAGGGATCTCCTGCCCTGGGAGTAGTGGTGGGGCCTTTCAGGATGACATGACATTGCTTCAGCTCATCCAGTACATCATCCGGGATGGCTTTATTGTGTCCGGCACGGTTTTCAATGGTCAGACCGTCAATGATCCGAAAGATGATTTTGCCCTTGTCAATTTCCTCTTTCAGGAGAAATTCCAATATCTTCTGGGCTTTCGCTGTAATAAATGGGCCGATGCCGTCCCCGCCCACGATGCCAATAACGATGGGGCTCAGCTTACTGTAATCTGTGAAATCCTGTGTGGCTTTCATCCTTTCAATTCGGGCGAACTGCTCTCTCAGGACCTTTTCCAGGTGATTCTTTGCTGTTTCAATTGCTTCCTGCTGGTTCATATTATGTGCCTCCGTTCCTTGCGTATCGCATAATTCTGTGCTTGCTGTTTATCTTCCGGAAAGGAAAATAAATGCCATTTTTCTGTGATTCATTATATAACAGAACAGGGAAAGATACAAACAGGCAGCATAAAAAGAGAACTGCCGGAGACGAAAAATGCTCTGGGGAAACAGGAAGAAACAAAGGGAAGGGGATAAGAGGAGAATCACGTTATGGAGAAGAAAAAATAAAACCGGAAAGAAACCGGTTTTATTTTGGTCAGACAGACCGACGAACCTTGTTATTATTGAACCTGATACATGCCGTTCTTGTTCATATAGTTGAAGATCCCTTCCCCGTGCTGCTGTTCCTCTTTTTGAATATGATTCAGTGCCTGACGGGCATCGGTGTTGACAAACTCGAACACGGCAGTGTTGTATGCATCCGAGACGTACTTTTCTGTCATCAGCATATCGTTGCAGAGATCGGCATCACTTTGGTTCTGCATGGCGTTGTCCATGGGATTTTTCCCTGCCTGCTGCTGTGACTGGGACTGCAGCTGGTTCTGCTGACTTTGCTGGCTCTGTTGGGCTTGCTGGTTCTGCTGTCCCTGTTGGTTTTGCTGCATGTTGGGCACCTGTCCATTCATCATCTGATCCAGGGTGTTCAGATGCTGCTGTTCCTGGCCGGCATAGGTTCGGAACATTTGCTTCAGTTCGGGATCCTGAGCATGATCTGCATAATTGTTGTATTTCTTGATGCAAATCTTCTCATGAGTCTGCTGATCCTTTAAAAGAGCTTGTTCTTTCTGTGTTAGGGTCATATTCATTACACACACCTCCGTTCTTATTTTGTTTGATTTGCAAAAAAATATTCTTTCGGACTGGATTTTACTGTAGAAAGAAAGCGGAAGGACAATAGGAAAGTATTGACATAGAACATATGTTCTGGTATGATTAAATATAAGCTTGCAGAAAGGCGGAATGGAAATGGATGCCGGTTTCAAGTATCAGGGAACAACTGGCCTTCCGATTATAACTACGGGGAGATCAAGCTGGTCCTGGCGCTGCAAAAGGAAAACAAAGCTGCCTGACGCAGCATGGAAGTTCCCCTTGCAATAATTCGTGTATTCTATATAATATTCCTTGATGGACCGTGCATCATTTATACAGCAGATGGCCGTATACATCGGCAGGTCTGCTGATTTTAAAGGATTCGAAGGTGATCATTACATGAAACAATTCAGGGTCGGGCTCATTGGCTGTGGTGCCATTTCCTCCGTTCATCTGGCATCCCTGAAAACAGCCGGACTTGCAGAGCTGACTGCGGTATGTGATATCCGGGAGGATCGTGCGAAGCATGCCGCTGAGCGTTATGGATGCCGATACTACACGGATTATAAGGAAATGCTGGACAGGGAAGACCTGGATGCCGTGCATATCTGCACACCCCATTATCTGCACCCGATCATTACGGTTTATGCGGCAAACCACGGGGTTCATGTTCTGACGGAGAAACCAATGTCCATTGCCCTGGCGGATGCAGACAGGATGATAGATGCATGCAGACGGAATCATGTCACACTTGGCGTTATTTTTCAGAACCGTTACAATGCAGGATCTGTTCTGATCAAAAAGACATTGGAATCCGGGGAGTTGGGGAAGATTCTTTCCGGAAGGCTCCGGGTCAACTGGTATCGTCCGGATACCTACTACAGCAGCAGCGACTGGAAAGGTACCTGGGACAAGGAGGGCGGAGGCGTTCTCATCAACCAGGCCATTCATACCATGGACCTGATGGGATGGTTTATGGATTCCCCCATTGAATATGTGGATGCCAACATCAGCAATCGCGCCCATGCGGGAGTGCAGGTCGAAGATTGTGCCGAAGGAATGGTGAAGTATCGGAGCGGGGCATTTACGATTTTTCACGCCCTGAATTATTATACCTATGATGCGCCCATCGAACTGGAGCTTCACTGTGAAAAGGGACTGGCAAAGATGGTTTCCGATAAAGCAACCATAAGCTTTCAGGATGGAAGGGAATGGTCTGCCGATCGGAATCCTGCCGATACCGTTCAGGCAGATGGGTCGGTAAAGGATTACTGGGGGATCAGCCACTCCAAACAGATCAATGACTATTACGAATCCCTTGCAAAAGGGGAGAAGCCTTTCCTGAGCGGAGAGGAAGCAAGAAAGACGCAGGAGCTGATCTGTGCTATATACCAATCCGGAAAGGAAAAAAGAAGGGTTTTTGTATAAAGGGGATTCGTATGGAAGCACTTTGTGTAAACCTCCGGAGCAGAAAAGGCACCAACAAATCGTAAGAGGAAGGAGCAGCAAGGAATGAAGCAAACGGAACAGTTTAAAATCGGTGTGATGGTGGATTCGTTCCGCGTGGGCATTACGGAAGGAATCAAAAAGGCAGCGGAAATCGGCGCAGAGGGGATTCAGATTTATGCCACCAATGGGGAAATGGCTCCTCAGAACCTGAATGCCGCCAGGCGGAGGGAAATTCTGGACCGGATCAAATCCAGCGGACTGGTTGTGTCGGCACTTTGCGGGGATATGGGAGGACATGGGTTTGCCGTAGCAAAGGACAATCCTGCCCGGGTGGAGCAGTCCAAAAGGATCATGGATCTGGCAAAGGATCTGGAAACCGACGTGGTTACCACTCATATCGGAGTCATTCCTTCAGACCCCGGTCAGGACCAGTACAGGATCCTGCAGGATGCCCTCGGTGCCATGGGGGAGTATGGGGATGAAGTGGGAGCCCATTTTGCCATCGAAACCGGTCCGGAGAAGGCCACCGTGCTGAAGGGATTTCTGGACAGTCTTTCTTCCGGCGGAGTCCGGGTCAACCTGGATCCTGCCAATCTGGTGATGATAACGGATGAGGATCCTGTGGAAGCGGTTCATATCCTGAAGGACGATATTGTTCATACCCATGCCAAGGATGGCGTCATGAAGCAGAAAACGGACCCGGAGCGAATCTACAATTTCTTTGCGGAGGGCGGCATTGAGGATCTCCGCCTGGAAGATTATTTCCTGGAAACTCCTCTGGGACAAGGCGATGTGGATTTTCCGAAATATTTGAAAGCACTGGAGGAGGCTGGTTTTCACGGATTTCTCACCATAGAGAGGGAAGTGGGTAAACAGCCGGAAAAGGATATCAGGCTGGCAGTGGACTTTTTGAAGGATATTCTTCGTTAGTCTGTATTCCAATGTCCTGGCTGTCCACTCTCTGGGTGCGGACCGTGCGCACCTGTATCGGGGATGGGTGGAAATGCTGCCTGTCACCCCTTGATGGCGGGACAGTGTATATTTGTTGAAGGAGTATGGTATGAAACTGAAAATCAAACGGCTCAACCCGAATGCAAAGCTTCCGGAATATGCCCATCCGGGAGACGCCGGACTGGATCTCTTTTCCGTAGAGCAAGTGAATATTGAGCCGGGCTGCTCCAGGCTGCTCCATACAGGGATCGCCATGGAGCTTCCCAAAGGCACGGAAGCACAGGTTCGTCCGAGGAGCGGCCTGGCTCTCCGGAATCAGATCACGCTTTTGAATTCGCCCGGTACCATTGATGAAGGATATCGCGGGGAAGTCTGTGTGATCCTGATCAATCACGGAAAAAAGACCTTTCATGTAACGATTGGAATGAAAATTGCCCAGATGGTCCTCCAGCATGTGCTTCAGGCAGAAGTGGAGGAATGCGGGGATTTGTCCGGCAGCCAAAGAGGGGAAGACGGGTTCGGTTCCACCGGGG
>ENA-UOOM01003328-UOOM01003328.1-fermentation-metagenome-genome-assembly--contig:-NODE-3328-length-11830-cov-11.205775_pt1 | contig 11830 bp, 11 predicted proteins | sample MGYA00245781_ERZ724031 | MGnify/ENA primary metagenome ERZ724031 (study PRJEB28704, sample SAMN03018317) | fermentation metagenome | biome: anthropogenic terrestrial biome; feature: soil... | reverse complement strand
GATGTCCCCCGGCGGCAAGTCTATTATAGCCATGCACTCCACCTACACAACCAAGGACGAAAACGGCAAAGATGTTCTTCATTCAAAGATTGTGCCGTTTTTGCAGGAAGGCTCGGTCGTCACAACATCCCGCAACGATACGGATTATGTGGTGACGGAATACGGAATTGCCTGGCTGCGCGGGTTAAATGTGAGCCGCCGCGTCGAAGCACTTATCAATATTGCACATCCGTCCTTCCGTGATGAGCTGCGCCGTCAAGCCGAAATAAACCAGATTTGGTAAATAACTGTTTCTCCTCGCATAGCATTACACCCCATTGCAGTTATGAACTGAACCGGTAAAAATGTTCATTGCAAAAGAGCCCCCAACCGCAGTTTTGTTATACTGCGGTTGGGGGCAACTTTTTATGCGGGTGACAGGACTTAAAGGTGTTGTCACACCGGTCACTGTCACTCGGCTATTTGATTTCGAACTGCCGGCTGCAAATCAGCACTCGGCTTTAAACTCACGAATTTTTTCCATCAATGCCGGCTTATTGTCGTGCAATTTAAGGATGGTGCTGCCTACAAACGCACCGTCGCCGCCCGCCGCCTTTACCATTGCCGCATCCTTCGGATTATGTACTCCGACGCCGCAGTAAATCGGATTTTTCAAACCGCGTTCACGCAGATACTGTATGCAAGATTCCAAGGTCGGGTGTTCTTTGGTTGCCTGCCCCGGAGCCGCTACTGCCTGCATATAGGTGAAGCCGTTGGACTTCAGCGCATATTCCACTTCCTGTTCCGGCAAATGGAACTGTACATAACAGCTGACGCGAAGCCCCGCTTCAATAATCTTATTTTTAATCACTTCATCCTTAAGACCGACAAGGATAATATCACGGTAATCATTATCAAGGCAAAACGTAATAAATTTCTCCACGCCGATTTCTTCGACTGTGTTTTCATACACCATGAGGATAAAGCTTGTGTTGGGGAGCAGTTTTTTAACCTTAATCATGCCCTCCATGTATTTATTAAAATCGCCGCAGTTTTTTAGTGCTTCTGCCATACGATTGGAAATATACTCGCTCTCCAAAAAAGGGTTATGTGACGGAAAATCAATTTCAATCATATCACAGCCAGCCTCCACATAGGACTTGGCCATTTCGATGCTGTCCTCAATGGTTGGATAGCCATTTGACAGATAGCAGATTAAATTCATAACATTTTCATTCCTTCTGTATAATTTGTTTTTATCCCTGATATACTTTTTTGAACAGCTCCACAAACTGTGGGATAGTCGGGATGATTGGGTTGGTTTTGGTACAGCCGTCCGCTTTGGCGGATGCCGCCATTTCCTCGATTTTAGATGCATAGGCTGCTTCGTCTTTTATAGCCTCTTTCACGCAGGAAGGAATGCCGATTTTTTTATTCAGATTACGGACGATTTCCGCGAGATTCGTGCCGCCTAAATCCGCAGCCAGACGGTCATAGACTGCTTTTGCCTGCGGATTTCCGCTGTTAAAATCAATGATATAAGGCAGAATAATCGCATCGCCAAGACCATGGGAAACATGGAAGAAGCCGCCGAGAGTATGTGCCATGGAGTGAACGATGCCAAGTGATACATTGGTAAACGAGAGCCCCGCCGTCATTGATGCATTCAGCATGGTTTCGCGCGCCGCAATATCCTTACCGTTTTCATATGCTTTGGGAAGGGTGTTGACAATATCGATTGCCGCCGCACGCGCAAGGATATCAGACAGGTAATTGGCGCGGTTGGAAGCCAAAGCTTCAATTGCATGAGTTAACGCATCCATGCCGGTTTCCGCAGTAATATGCGGGGGCATTGTAGCGGTAACTTCCGGGTCGCAGATTGCAATATCAGGCATCATTTCCATATTGCCCAAACCGTGCTTCATACCCGTTGCATCGTCGGAAATAACAACTGAGCGGGAAACCTCGCTCGCTGTACCGCTGGTGGACGGAATACACATAAAACGGGCTTTTTCGTGAAGCTTCGGAAATGGTTTCGCTGTTAAAACTTCTTCTAAAGTCGTCAGCTCCGGATGTTCATAATAAACCCACATGGTTTTTGCGGCGTCCATTGCAGAGCCGCCGCCCAAAGCAACAATCATATCCGGCTGGAATTCTTTCATTTTATCCGCACCTTTTTTCACAGTGGAAAAGCATGGGTCCGGCTCTACTCCCTTAAATACGGTCGTCTGCGCGCCAATTTCATGGAAATATTCTTCTACCTTTGCGAGAATTCCGCTGCGTTCCATGCTCTTGCCGCCGATAACGATAAATGCTTTCTTGCAGGAAACTGATTTTATATATTCCAGACAGCCTTCGCCGAACATCAACTCACTGCCCGCTAATTTCATTGGTCTCATCATAACTACAATTTACTCCTTATTATTTGTTTAGTCCGTCAAGTACTTCGCGCACCAGGTCGTAAGAAATCGGATTGGTCAGCACTCCGTCTTTTTTAAGGCTGCTGCCGATAATTGCTCCGTCCGCGATATTCAGCTGTTCATCAATATTGTTTGCATTAACGCCGCTGCCCGCAATAATGGGAAGCTTAACAACTTTTTTTACGCGCTGAATCATTTCAATCGGAGTTTCCACGCCGATTGCCGAACCGGTGACAATAATGGCGTCTGCACCGCATCCCGCAGCCGCTTTTGCGGAAGCCTCAATTGTTACCTGCGGAAGTACCATATTTGTGTGCTTTACCTGAACATCGGCAAGAACCATAATATTTTCGGCATTAAGATTCTTTCTTGTCTGCATACAGAGCCTTGCACAGGGCTTTATAATTCCGTCGTAAAATTCAACGGTATCCACAAATACCGGGATACGCACGAAATCACAGCCGTTTATTTTCGCAATGGAAAGAGATGCAACGCAGTCGTTAAATGCCGCATCTACGCCAACGGGAATCTTCACCGCTTTTTTTACCAAAGCGGTCGCGGCAGAAAGCGCGGCAAGCTGTGGGGTATCAAGCAGAGCGGCAAACGGGTCGTCACCCATATTTTCAACAATAATTGCATCGGCGCCTGCTTTTTCAAGCGTGACCGCATCTTGAACAGCCTGGTTCAAAATTTTATCGCAGTCACCTGCAAATCCGGCGGTTCCCGGCAACGCAAGGCAATGCACCATGCCGATAACAAATTTTTTCTTACATGCGATAATTTCTCTGATGTCCATAATATATTCTTCCTTTCTTAATAAAACGAAGCTCTCAGATATTCATTACGCTTTTTGCGTGTGATAACGATACAATCCCTCAAGAACAACGCGACACAGCAAATCTTCCGCATCAACGCGGTCTTGACCCGCCAGCGCCTCTTTCAAATTCTCAAGTACGGTAGCCATAGTAACAATACAGGTTTTTACTCCCATCAGCCGCCCTAAAGTCAAAATACATGAAGATTCCATATCGATTCCGGTGACATGCAGTTTCTTTAATTCTGCAAAAGTTTCAGACATATCGATTTCGCATTCCTTCGAGAATTTGGAATCATGCATCTTGCTGTAAAAGCCGTCCATAGTGCAGTTGACGCCGTTTAGGTAACGCTTGCCAAAATCGGTTACCGTACGGTTCATGATATTTACCAGTTCAACGTCGGCAACCGCAGGATAGCTTTCTTCCACATAGGTTTTGCTGGTGCTCTCGCGGCGCATAGCGGCAATCGGAATAATAAAATGTCCAAGCATATCGTCCTGCAAAGCCATTACCGTACCCATACGTACAGCCACTTTCATACCGGCTTCATACATTTCCTCCATTGAAATCGCCGCGGAAGGCGCACCGATTCCAGTGGACGTTACCGTAATCGGCACCCCTTTGTACGAACCGGTATAAGTATTAAATTCCCGCTTAAAAGCGACATGCTTTGGATTGTCGAAATATTTTTGCAGAACTTCCACGCGAAACGGGTCGCCGGAAAAAATGACATAAGGGGCAACCGTTGAAGTATCCGCTCCTAAATATAATGTTGACATCTTTCGTCTCCTTACATTTTGCAGTTTTTAAAGTTTTCAAAACGTCTTGTTATGGCTATCGCCGGCGGTGCGACCGTCATGTCACATTTTAATGATTCGGGATTCTGGCTTGTTAAATCCCTCTGTGTAATAGACGAAAAAACGACTTTTAAAACATGGACAATGATGGAAACATTAGTTGGTTTTTCAGGATTCTTAGTAGCTTTAGTTATATCTTTCTTTGCTTAACAACATAATTCATATCTTAATACACTTCAATGATTCTTTAGAAAACCTATTCCATGTATCTTTTAAAGCGTATAATTCATAAAATAGCCGGGCTCAACTAAAAAGTTGTGTCCGGCTGATTTATTATATTGAAATACTGAAAAGTGATACTCATTTGGTGTACCTGTTTTGTAAACAACGCTCAAAATATATGACTTTCATATCTTACATAGCTGCCGTTTATATGGAAACGAGAGTTTAATTGGATTCTCGTACCATAACGGAAATGCCGTTTGGTATCACAACAAGATGAGACTCCTCTCCTTTTATGCTTTTGGCTTCCTGCAAAGCTGTATCAACATCCGGCGCCCACGCGATCTTCATATCTTCTATAATCTTTCGCTGTGCAGGATCTGTAACATATATGACATGGTGCTTGTTCAGCACGCGGCACAGAATTTGATATTCCCACTGATCCGGCAGTGTTTTATCCTGTGGAGTAGCTAAGATTTGTTCTGTCAGCTTTTGTGGTGAAACACAGTCCCGCAGTGCATGGTAAAAACTTTCTCCTCCGTGTCCTTCACTGCAGGAACTTACCATAATTAGCACAGCACCCGGAGCGGCAGCAGCTTCTGCGGCGGTAAGGCCCTTTACACTTTGATAAATGTTTTGGTCAAGCGGATATCCTCCATTGCTGGAAATCACAATATCTCCACGCTGTTTTGGCTGTACCTGACAGTATTTCAGTAGTAAATCACAGCCTTTTCGATGTGCAGTAATGGGATTACCGGCAAATGCAGCCACAATTCGTTTGTCTTCGTCTATTATAACATTTACTATATATGCAAAATTTGCCAACTTTGCCGCTGCAACCATATCTTTATGCAAAGGGTTACCGTCCAGAACACCTGTACGGGCATACTCAGATGCAATAAATTTAGAACAATGGTTACCTAATACAGTAACTTGGTCACAAACCCCCGGGAGTACACTTTTTCGTCCTCCTGAAAATCCCGCAAAAAAATGAGGTTCAATAAAGCCTTCTGCTATGAGTAAATCTGTTTGTGCCGCTATTTTGTCAATAACACATGGGGCACCGGAAGGAAGAACCCCAATCTGCTCATTTGCAGATGCATCTCTGCTGTTATGTATTACTATCTTCTCATTTTGTACAATTTTTTCTCCGAGCTTATCCACAAGCTCTTTCCTGTTGGTCGGTCGATGAAAACCGGTGGCTACAAGCAGTGTTATTTCAATATCGGGGTTTCCCTCACGAAGTTCAGCAAGCATAAAAGGAATAATATGTTTACTTGGAACGGGACGAGTGTGGTCGCTGATAATAATTGTGCAAGTTTTTTTGCCAACTGCAAGCTCTCTGAGATGAGGAGAATCAATCGGATTTGCCATTGCTTTCAGTACTAAGCTGTCCTGAGTAGCTGTTGCTTTTAACTCTCCTATATGTGATTCTAAAATTTCCGTATTGCTTAAATCTACGTTAAGCCTCATTTGTGATTTACCAAAAGGTATGAATATAGACACGAAAACACCTCCATTTTATTGTATCCTGACTACTGTTTAAAAACTAATTTGGTAGAACCAATTTGTATATTAATTTGTATTAAAATTGTAAATACTGTTATAATTTCTATGCTGTTGCGATATACTTTATTAGTTATATTTGCAAAATTTATGTATTTGAATTATAATATATTATATATTATACCATATTTTTTAGTTGTTGCATAAATATTTTATAGAAACTTTACAAAATCATTTATATTGAAAATAGGTGTATATTTATTTCTAAATTGGTAGAACCAATAAATCAAAGGTCAACGTGTAGATTATTATTCTCTTAAGAAACAGTCAGTTTTATATGTTAAATTACAATGAGGTGTTAAAAATGCGTAACAACATATCTTATCGTGTTACTACTTCCGGATTACTTGTTGCTTTAGGTTTACTTTTGCCTTTTGCTACCGCTCATGCCTTTGGAGTCCCCGGCAATATTTTTTTACCTATGCACATACCTGTATTCCTTAACGGTTTATTATGTGGACCAATGTATGGTGCTCTCGGAGGAATTATTATTCCAATCTTATCAAGTGTTTTAACTGGTATGCCCTCATTTTTTCCAATGCTTCCTCTTATGGTTGGTGAATTATTTACATATGGGCTTGTAAGCGGACTTCTTTATAGTAAATTCAAATTGCCTCTTTATCCTTCTTTAATATTGTCCATGCTTTTGGGACGATTAATTTATGGTTTAATATTTCATATTATATTCTTTAATAACAATGAAGCTTTAAGGTCATTTTCAATCGTAGAACCATTTATAAAAGGACTTCCGGGTATAATTATTCAATTAATTTTAATTCCTCCTATTGTTCATAGTGTAAAAAAGCATTTCACCGGTCATCAAATTATAGAGCCGACTATATTCGCTGAAAAAAAAGCAAAAAAGCTTATTAATAATAAAAAAGCGAGCTGTATAATTATAAAAAACAATAAAATTATTCGTACTGAAAACAGCCACGGAATTAATTCACTAATATTAATTTATGAAAATGAACCTCAAATTTTGAAAGACTCATTTGTCGTTGACAAAATTATTGGAAAAGCAGCGGCTATGATTATTGTACTAAGTGGAGCTAAAAAAGTATACGGTAAGAGCATGAGCACCGCTGCCTGTGATTATCTTCAAAAACATGGTTGCAAGGCAGATTACGCTGAAAAGATTGATATAATATCAAATCGTGCAGGTAACGGCATATGTCCATTGGAAAATGCTGTCCTTGATATCGATGATCCTGAAACCGGTTATCAAATACTAAAAGAAACAATAAACCGACTTAGGAGTGTATGCTGATTTTATATAACCTTTGTGCAAATTTCCGACCGTCATCTTCTTCAACTAAAACAGGGATACCGATTTTGGTATCCCTGTTTTTTTCAGGTGTATAATTCATAGTTTAAATACCATTCGGTTAAATTTAGATACCGTTCAGTTAAATATCATTTACATTTATATTAGAATAGGGTAGCCTTAATATGTTGTGAAGGAATATATATATCATCAAATATTATTCAACTATATTCACAATACTACAGCATTATAAATCTATAATTTTCATCATTGCAATTTAAATGTATAGGCGCGCGATATGCAGTTAAATAAATATAGCTATCTGATGATGGAGTAGCAAATTTCACACATAAATTTGTTTAGTACTGAATTTTATTAAGAAAGGAAAATAGTTATGAACGCTAAATTAAAAAGAATTACCGCTGGAACTTTAGCAGGTATATTAATGACAACTGGGTTATCCACAACAGCGTTTGCTGCCAGTTCTTCTTCTGAAGTATCTTTGGTCAACACATTTCCTACGACCTTGCCCTGCTTGATAACCGTAACACTATCGCTCAATTCCATCACTTCACGAAGCTTGTGCGTGATGACAATGATTGTTTTCCCCTGTGCACGCAGTTCTTTTAGATTTACAAAAAGGTCGTCCACCTCTTGCGGAGTTAGTACTGCGGTTGGTTCATCAAGGATCAAGATATCTACATTGCGGTACAGCATCTTGAGAATTTCAACGCGCTGTCTTCCGCCTACGGAGATATCTTCGATTTTGTCGGTAGGATTCAGTTCAAATTTATATTTTTCAATTAGCTTTTTGACTTCGTCAATTTCCTTTTTTCGGTCAATAATCGGTGATTTTGAAGATTTTTTTATTTCGGCGCCAAGTAGGATATTTTCATAAACAGTGAGGCTGGGCACCAGCTTAAAATGCTGGTGCACCATTCCCAATCCATGTTCGATGGCATCCATCGGACCATTTATCACTGTTTCTTTTCCATGGAGCAAAATTTTACCGCTTGTGGGACGTAGTAATCCATACAGCATATTCATCAAAGTGGATTTACCAGCGCCATTTTCACCTACTATGCATTTGATCTCCTGCTTTTCTACTGAAATGTTGATTTTATCATTTGCAGTAAAATTGCCGAACTTCTTGGTTAAATCAATCGTCTCAATGATGCTCATTTTAAATTACGCCCCTTGCATCGTTATTCGTTATTTTATGGTTACATTCGGGCAGGTAGAAGAATCAAACTTCTCGCCGGCCTGTGCGTTGACAACTTTAATCTCTGTGCCGATTTTACCTTTGATATCCGCAAGTTTCGTCTGAATTTCCTTCCACTTTGCCTTAGCCGCGTCGGTTTGGGCGATATGTTTGCTGATTTCCGATAAATCTGTGATACCGGTAGCGCCGGTAGACAGTGAATAAGACTGGACATTTTCCATTGAAGAGAGTTTATTTTCTACCATCGCTGTGCAGATTGCCATTACCGGAACGTTGGTATTCTTAAGAACGCTTGTAAGAACATAACCCGGCTGCTGATTATCTTTATTTGCGTCAACCTGGATTGCCAGCCTGCCGACTTCCTTTGCCTTGGAAGTGATTCCTTCACCGACACCGCCTGCTACACCGTAAACGATGTTGGCGCCCTTGTCGTAGTAAGTGCCTGCTACTGTGCTGCCCAATGCGGAATCTGTGAAGCCCGCATCATATTTTGCATAGAAATCATACTTTACATTAAGCTCTTTTGCCGTATAGTTGATTCCCTGAATAAAGCCGTCTGAGAATACGGTGATGCCGTTTGAGTTTGTGCCGCCGATAAATCCGATTGCACGGCCGCCGTTTTCCGGATCCTTAAACTTGTAGCCATCTGTAAAGAGTGTTTTCTCATTCTCATTGACCAAAACGCTTAAGCTGCCTGCAAGGAAAGAAGCTTCATGCACGTCGAACATAACAGAGATAACGTTTTTGTATTTTACATCTCCGCTTGAAGTTACATTCGGATTGTCGTTGAATACAACAAACGTGGTGTCGGGATAAGATTCTGCGATTGGTTTTGCCCCGCCAACGCCTTTAATCAAAGCGTCAAAATCGTATTCGAGGCTGAAAATTACATTGTAGCCGTCATCTGCCAAAGCTTCCAAAGCGGCCGGAATACCATTGGTCGGTTCCACTACCTTGTACTGGACGCCATACTTTTGGGCAGCCTCTTTTGCGCCGTTTACAGCGGCCTGATTGTAGCCGTTATCGTTCTGACCGGCGGAGTCGCAAACGATTGCAATCTTCTTGTCACTTTTTGCGGATGCAGTGCCGTCAGCCGGCGCACCGCTTGAAGTTTCCGCTTTGCTTCCGCAGCCTGCCAGAACTGACATACCCATCATTACGGCTAAAGCAAGGCATAAGACTTTTTTTAACGTTCTTTTCATTACAATTCTCCTTTTATTTAAATAAAATAGGGGGACAATTTTAAAGAGACTACTTTACCTGATTGATATAAAATTTGAACTTATCACTGCGATAGCAGCATTTAAAATTTTCAATCGGGATTTCTTTTCCGTTTGATATTCCATAGGTTATACAACCAAACAAAAGAATGGGCTTACCTGGTTCCACATCAAGGTAATCGGCAATTTTATCTTCTGCCAAAATCGCTTCAATAGAACGCTTTGCTTTTGTTATTTTAGTATCATACTTTTCTTCCAATATTTTATACAATGACTCTTTTGAAAAATCGTATTTTTCAATTCCGGGAAAAAGTTTGTACGGAAGATAGGTCACCGTATGGTTAATTGGCTCGTTATCCGCATAATATATTCTCTCCAAACGGAATACCTTTTCGTTTTCTCCCAGTTCCAAATTGCGGGATCTTTTGTTATCCGCTTCCACTACAGATGCGGAAATTACGGTTCTGCTGGGTGTCATACCCAAATTAACAACATCTTCCGTACAGCTCGTAATGGAAATTAAATCTTGGCTGTACGCATCCGATTTCACATATGTTCCTTTGCCCTGTACCTTGTACAGATATCCTTCATTTACAAGTTCGTCAATTGCTTTACGAACGGTAATGCGGCTTACATCATACATCTGAATCAACTCCCGCTCGCTTGGGATTAACTCATTCGCCTTAAACTCTTCTTGATCAATCTTTTCAATTAACTTTTGCTTTAATATGTAATATTTAGGAAGCATAATTTGTTCCATAGAGTCCCTCCATTCGTCATATCGTCATGTCGTCATTATCAGTTGCAATATCGTTAATTATACTCAAATTTTGATTGTAGTCAATATGCATAAAGTATAAATAGGCTTTAATAAATTTGTAGAACTATACAAAAACTACTTGAAATCCCGTTAAAATATGCGTATTTTTATTTTCTTAGCTTGTTATAATTCTCATTTGTGAAATTCCCAAGAAACTTACACGGCCGTATATTAAGAATATTCATAAAAAAATCGCCCTATGCATAACCACTTGAGACGATAAATCATACAAACATGAAACAATCCAATCTGCTTTCCGTTACAATAAGGTCATGAACTGTTCCATGAAACCCGTAAAATATTTGTTTTATGACAAATTATTTTGAACTGCCTTTTAAATTCTTTCGGTTCAATAACAGGACGAGCATCAAAATCATGGTTTGACCGCAAGGAAAAAAGTCTATAAAATATGCAACTATGGCCACAATTGAACTGTTTGCCGTTTTGCGTAAACCGCATTCCAACTGACATTGTAATATAGACTTTTCACTGTTCTTTGCTTTTGATGTTAAATCAAATAAGGGCATACCCCACGAATTCAACGAATAGTCCCTTAGAGTATTATAAATAACTTGGTAAAAAGAGGATTTTTATACGAGTTGAACAACTGTCTTACCAAGCCAGCAGGCAAATAGTGCTATAGATAGATTTAATCCTGCGTTTAATCCTCCCATTAAGTATTCACCTTCAGATAAAAAGGAAACTGTCTCATAACTAAAAGTAGAAAATGTAGTGAGTCCTCCCATGATACCCGTTGTCAAAAAGATTCGCATATCATCAGAAATCGGCCATATACTGGTGCTCGCTTCCATAATCATGCCCATTAAAAAGCCACCAACTATGTTTACAATCAGAGTACCGAGCGGGAAATTCCCAAAATATTTTGCGGACATAGTCGAAATCATATATCGGAGTATTCCCCCAATTGAACTTCCAAGACCAACCATTAAAATTCGGCTTAATTTCATTAATCAATACCACCTTACAACAAAAAATAAGGCTTCTACTTTAATTGTTTAAAGTAGAAGCCATTAGCATTTCAGCAATATAGCGAGCTTCATCGCTAAAAAATATTATGATAATATAATATCTGACTTTCAATCTGTTGTAAAGAACAAAAAGTTAGAATATTTTTAACATTATTTTCTGAATTTAGTATCTTTAGCACAAATAAGTTATAAGTCATCCGCATCCTGCTCCGGCTTCTCCTCATCTTCTTTCGAATATCCGGTGTAACTTCTAAATGGGTCATTTTTAAAGGAAAAATTCGAAGTGTAAGACTCTTCTGCTGTCTCGGAACAATTCTTTTGACTATCCCTTTTCGGTCGCTTTTTATACATGATTTCCACCCCATAATATTATTTCAATTTTGACTGTCAGCATGTAATTCGTCACTCAAATTCATAAAGGATCATTTGGGATAATTGAAAAGCTAAAAAACACAGAATAAAAGAGATGAGGTCCTTTTTGGAAATGTCCGAAATACCTGTCATAACAAAAAA
>ENA-UOOM01003327-UOOM01003327.1-fermentation-metagenome-genome-assembly--contig:-NODE-3327-length-11835-cov-6.035314_pt1 | contig 11835 bp, 12 predicted proteins | sample MGYA00245781_ERZ724031 | MGnify/ENA primary metagenome ERZ724031 (study PRJEB28704, sample SAMN03018317) | fermentation metagenome | biome: anthropogenic terrestrial biome; feature: soil; material... | reverse complement strand
AGAGATAGGAAAATTAAATCATATATGCTTGATTTTATCGATTATAAAAGGAAAAAAGGAAAGTCTGATGGTTTAATTGGAGATATTATTACCACAGTAAAGGCTTTTTATAATCACTTTGAAGTAGCTCTTCCAAAAGTTGAAACACCTTCAAATAGAAAAAATCAACGAAATACACTGGACGAAATTATCACTAAGAAACATATCAAAGAAGCAATAAAAGTATGTAAGCCTCGAGATAGGGCAATAATACTATTACAACTTTCAACTGGTTTTAGAGCTTCTGAAGTAAGACATTTAACTTATAAAGATTATCTTGATGCTTTAAATGATTATCTAACTGTTGATGAAGATGAAATTTTTAATATTTCGAAAATAGCTAAAAAAATTAAAAATATCGACAATCCCATTGGTACATGGAGAATACAACAAATAAAAACATCCAAACACATTATTACTTTTTCAACACCAGAATCAATTAATTCTATAGCTGATTATTTATTAATTCGTGAGAAGGATAATAAATCCATTACTAATTTAAACGAACCGCTTTTTGTAGCAGATAATACTAATAATCGTATTTCAGAGAACGGCTATAGTTATATATTCCAAAGAATAAATCAAAGGGCAGGATTTGGAAAAGCTTATAATGGAAAACACTTTTTTACATCACATAAATTAAGAAAATATTTTGCATCAGTTCTTTACAAAAATAAACTTTCACAAACAAAAATCGACTGGATGTTAGGGCATTCGATTAAAAAGGTTACAGAGGCTTATTTTTTAGCAGATATTCCAACTTTAAAAAATCAATATATGGAATTAATGGATGAGCTGAGCATTGAAAATGTTGAAACTACTGTATTAACAACTCCAGCTTATGATTCATTAATAGAAAAACTTGATGAGAAAGAAAAAGAATTAGAATTAGTTAATAATCGCCTATCTGAATATGAAAAAGAAAAAACATCTGAATTTAATGATCTGAAAAATGAATTCTTAAGATTAAAAGAAGATAGGGATAAGCAAAAAACCGAAGATGATAATTGGAAACAACATTTAGTTGAAACTATCGAAATATTATCGGATTATGCGGATTTAAATAATCCAGAATTAGTGAAAAGACTTAAAAAATCTACTAATCAATTAAATAGTAATCATTAATTTATTAAATACCAATTCCCAAGTAATATAAATTAAACAGTATCTTAAAATCATCTTAACTGGAGACTTCTATTATGTAGTTCCTGGATAAATGTTTGTAATATTTCAATAGCACTTAATGAATATTCCTTTTTAGAAAAAATTGGTTCTTCTGGAGGCACTCTATCTTGATTTAACATACTTATAGAGGGCGAAACATGTACTAAACGGTGTCTAAACCTTATTAATCTCTGAATCTCTTCTAAATGTGAATGAGTAATATTTAGTTCTCCAAATTTAATTCCATATCCTTTATTATAAGCTTTTTTACATCTGTCATAATTCTGGAAATCGATTCTTTTTTGATTTACTAATTTTTTTGTTGGTGATATTCCTTCTGTAGAAGCTTCCAGTACAATCGCTTGGTCTACATTTCGTTTTCTTTCTTCCTGTGATAAAAATTTAGCAACTAATTTATTAAAATCTGGATTCACACCTTCACCTTCCAATTCTAAGAATCGACTTTTGCAATAGGTCTCAAAACCAGTAATAAGCATAATAATTACTAAATTTGAACAAATACATTCATATATATAATCATCTGAGGGGGTACGATTTAAAAGAGTTTTACAAGCTTCTATTGTACTATTCCATGTTTCTATTGCAGTAGGACTTAACATAACTTCCCCCATTAAATGATATCTAACATTTCTGACTGGGATACCCTCAATACCAAACTGTTGTACATTTCCGGATTCATCCACCATGAACCGTCTATCTGAGACATCTCCCTCAGCTTTCAAATGTAGTTTACCATTGTCTGCAAAAATATCTAAGATTATATCTTCAGGATGCCATCGAAGCACAATGTGTATTTCCTTACAATCAATAACCTCATTTAAATTCACCTTAGCGATACGAGTATAAGTACCTGGAGATGAATGAATAAATATTAAATTATTCTCTTCATCTCTTTCTAATCTTAATAAAATAGACCCAGTAGGTATTTCGAGGAGTATATATGTTGTTGAAAAATCTTTAAATAATTCATCAGTATAATAATCAAATTCAAAAGTTCCTTCGGGATTCCTACAGGCGTTTTTTATTTCTTCTATATTTTCTGGATTTAGACCGGGTAAATGCATCATTTAACCTATATATTTAAAATTCTTCTACTTCACAGGATTCTGAAATTTCCTCAAGAAATTCTGGTTTTAAATAAGTTATAACTGATTCTAACTCTTCTATTCTGTTTTTTAATGTAGAAAATGGTATGTATCGGCAAATTTCGGGTAATGGTGGTGATAGTCGGGAAAAAGTAGGGCGGTTAACCTCTTTAAATACTTTATCTCTTCTTTCATCTGGTGCTACGATGTATAATGGTATATTAAGATTGGGTTGCATTGAAATTAAATCAGACATTCTTAATATCCCAGAATAGATTGAAGTAGTGCTTTCTACCTCAAATGCCGCTGCAATAGCATTCCCCTCTAACCATAAGACATCGATTAGTTCTATAGTCCTATTTGTAGCGTCATCAAATTGTAATGGAAGCTCATATTTCATCCCTGGAATCTCATCGAACCTATTGCCCTGGAACTCCTTACCCCGATCATTCCTTGCTACCCACACATCGAAGCCCATATCATTCCCTAACTTTAAAAGTAACCATTGCATCTCTGTATGCGGTGTAACCATTTGAGAACTCGATGGTGATTCAACGCTTTCTTCATTATCGTCAGGAATGGTAACAGTTCCGATTTTAGGTGTTTTTAAACCAACAGGTCTTCGAGCTAACTTTTTAGGGTCAACTTTCCTTCTTACTGGATTTTTTACTGCATATTGAATTGCTTTTACAATCTCCTGGCCATCTTCTGAGGATAGTTTCTTAGGAGAACCCCTAAATAACATACCCCAGCTGTTTGGATTCTTAAGGTTGTCAAAAATTGATAATTTTTCCTTTAAGTCAAGTACAGGTACTGCTGTTTCTGGTTCTAATTTATTAATTAATCTGACTTTAACTCTACTGGGGAACGCATCAACCTCCCAAATCTGAGAATCGTCCTTAAATGCTTCAGAAGTAACCTCTAAAATACCTATCCATCTTGATACACCAGTAAGATAACATAAAAGATAATCCCCTGGTTTTATCCTTTGAACAGTCTTCCACCTATTCTCTCTAAAACCAGAAACCTCTCCACCTGCTTTCAAAAATTCCTGCCATGTTTTCCAAGTAAAAAGGTCCAACCAATACTGCTTAGGCATAAATAACCTTCCTATTTTTTTAATTTTAATATTCCTTAGTTATCCATTCATTTAACTCGTTAACTAATTTAACAAGATTTGGGTAGATTAATAAACTGCTATGAATGGTTTCTTCTTCTACTGGTGATATGCTTTTTGGATGGCCTGCATCATTCCTTGATACTCTTATATGCCCTATAAATGAACTCCAGTATATATTAAATGAATCATAAAGCTCAGATGGCATCTTAGATTTGTTCGATTCGATTTCGCTGGAAATTCTGTTAATAACAGCACTTATTCTTTTATCATTGAGTTTTGATGGAACGCTTTCACCTTTACTCTTTATTTTAGATATCATATTATCTCTTAACTCTAAAATGATACTTTCGGATGCAGCACCAATCATAACAGCTGCTGCTTTAAAACAATTATTATTGTAAGTTTCCAATGCTTCTATTACATAAGAATTAGCTACAGCATTAATGTTAAAACCTGAGATGTATTCAAGATAACCTTCAGGGTTTGAAGGGTCTCTACTCAAATTTTCTAAAACTTTTTTGCCTTTATTAGTTAAATGAAGGAAAGGAAGCTCAGCATTAGCGATGTCATGACCCCACCATAAAATCCCTGAACGGAATAAATCCCCCCATAGTGTTAAAAGAGCTTGTTGTTCTTCAATTCCCCTCAAATTAAGTCTTTCTCCAGCTTCCTTAATAACGCCTCTCTGCTGGAAATATCCTGGACCTATATCTGAGTATTCCTTCACAACTTCCATCAATACTTTTCTCATTTCATTAATATCTGCCAAATTTAACACCCGTAAAAAGTATACAATATTACAAGTGTAGTTTTAATCAATAAGTATAAATTAATAAATATTTTATCAATGCATAATATGTTTGCTTTTGGTTTCTAAAGGTGTTTACATTGAATTTTAAAAAGAGAGGATTATGGGATAAAAAGACTGAAATTCTTTTTTTTAAAGACGCTGCGAATTTCGCCACTTCAGAACAATTATTTTATTCTACAGATGACGGAAGATTATTAGCTTATTGGCCTAAGAAGTATGAAGGTAAAAAAACCACTATACAGGCAAGAAATGCATTAATAGGTAATTACACTGAAAAATGGACAACTGACTTAGTACAACATGCAGTTGAAGATAAAGGACTATATGCTATACAGGGTGCAGTTTGCGATGAAATAGGTTTACCTAAAAGTTCTCCGGCAGATGTAATAATTTCCACAGAGAAGGGGATTGAACAAGACCCTGAGAATATTTTATTAGTCGTTGAAGTGAAAATGTCTATTGTATGGAATTGGGAACTGTTAGTAAATGGTTCAATGAATAAATTAATTTGTAATGGTGATTACAGAAGTCATGCCGGTACTCCTGGTCTTTTAAGGTCAGATTCTATGTTAAAAGCCATTGGGAAAAGTATTAATATCAGGGTTTCCAGTTTTAAAGCTGCGTCCATACCTATAATTATCATGGGAAATACACCTATAACAAATAGTTACTACTACAAGGTAGACCACCTCAAAAAAGCAGGTATTATTCAAGGTTTTTGGTCTGTTAATCCAACACCATTAGATGATGAAACTGTATATATTACTGAAACTGATAATAAAGGATTTTATACTTTTAAATTGTTTGAAGAATTTAAAAATTCGCTTGATTCATTATTAAATGAGGATTTAAATTTTTTTTCCAGTATGAAAACAAAAACTGAACTTGGAAATATTATAGAAATATCCAATAAAGAAAAAACCTATGAAAAGAAAGCAGAAATGTTCTTAAATTTAATAAGGAGGTAATATCATTTCTACCAAGAGAAATGGAACAAAAACAAGTTCATTTGGGACATCCGCCAGGGAGAACCATGATTCATCAATTTTCTACGATAGTAAATTATATTCAGATATAAAAATTCCTAATAAAATTGGATACATTGAGAATAAAATTCCTAAGAACAATCTTAACAAAATATATAGCAAATCCAGCGAAAAAATGGATGAAATTCCAGATAATAGTGTTCATTTAATGGTTACATCTCCCCCTTACAATGTAAAAAAGGAATATGACGAAGATTTAACGCTCGCTGATTATATGGGGCTTTTAGGGTCTGTATTGGAAGAGACCTATAATAAGTTAGTTACTGGGGGGAGAGCATGTATAAATATAGCTAACATCGGTAGAAAACCTTACATCCCTCTTCATGCTCATATAATAGAGATAATGTTAGAAATTGGTTTTTTAATGAGAGGTGAGATTGTTTGGAATAAATCTGCAAGTGCAGGTTCTTCTTGCGCATGGGGAAGCTGGAAATCTGCTTCAAATCCAGTTTTAAGAGATGTACATGAATATATTTTAGTATTTTCCAAGGATACATTTGCAAGGAAAAAAGAAGGAAAAGAAAATACTATAAGTAGAGATGAATTTTTAGAGTTTACTAAGAGTATTTGGAATTTTCCAACCGTTTCAGCTAAGAGAATAGGACATCCCGCACCATTTCCAGTAGAATTACCTTATCGTTTGATTCAATTGTATACTTTTAAAAATGAAGTAATATTAGACCCGTTTTGTGGAAGTGGTTCAACTTGTATTGCTGCATTAAAAGCAGGAAGGAATTACATAGGGTATGATATTAACAATAATTATGTAAAATTGTCTAAAAAAAGAATTAATGACTATAAAAGCCAAGAAACTCTACTTTAATAAAATAAGAATAAAACAGGTTTTTTATTCACTATTATTTTTTTTTAAGTAGTCTGCTATGGCTTGGCGGATATGGTAACTCATGGGGTTGTAGCTTTTTTCTGATAATTCCCTTAACTCATCTATCATTCCGGGTGGTAGCTTTATGGTTATTTGTTCCATTTGCTCTTTAGATTTAGGTCGGCCTCTTTTTTTGGTTTTAGGAATGGTATCACCTATACCTATACATTTATTTTAACCTATTTATTAAAGTTTTATATAATTTTTTATAATTTTATAAATATTTAATAAACTTCGTTAAATACTGCTATAACGAATTCATTATAATAATTTTTTAAAAGGAATGAAAATGGTTATGTAACTTTAAAACTTTTTATTATGGTATTGATATCGGATTGCATATTATTTATTCCCTTTCCAGAGAATATAAGAGCATATAAGGCCCCATTTTTTATAAATATTGCTACTTTCTTATGGGGATCACCATTGGATAGTGTAGATGTTATTATTTTCCCGTTTACACCATCTATTACTACATCTTCTGTAGATATTTTGTCTCCATCACCTGCTAAAATTTTCTCCCAATTTAAAGTGGCACCAGTTAGTTGACCATTATAAGGGGTTTTGCTGATGATGAAATTAAAACCGCTCTGGTTATTTGTTCCTGTTGTAATAACTTCATTTGGTATAGAAGGATCAGAGTGAGTATTATTTACGAGGATATATTTAGAAGGATAATCAAATGCTACCCCATTACTATTAAAATGGCTGGCAGAACCACCACCCATCATTAAAGCAAATAATAATAGCAAAACAAAAATCCCCACACCACCTATTAATATTTTGCTCCTGTTTATTGGTTTTTTATTTTCTTTATTAGATTTTTGATTGCCGCCTGGCGGTCTAATTGAAGCTCTTTTATTAGTTTCAGGTTTCATATTTGAACCGCATGATGCACAAAAAGTCGCACCATCAGGATTTTTAGCCCCACATTTTGGACATATATCACTTATTGGGGCTTGTTTCAAGTTTGGATCAATTATATCGATATTTTCAGCGTATCGTAATTTACCACCGCAATCACAGTCATCAATAAAGTCTGCTGCAGATTCACCAGGTTGCAGTTTATAATAACTTTTACATTTATTACAGATTAGATAACCCATATTTATCCCCCTCATAATTCTTGAATGAATTTAATCCCTTTTTAGTATAAATCGTTGTTTAAAGAATATTCCAATTAATCCTCCCAAAATACCTATTATACCACCTATTATAAAAGCAAATAAAACAACTCCTGAAATTCCCCCCAAAATATCTATTAAACCATTTAAACTTCTCAATACTAAAAAAGAAATAATATACAAGATTATTAAACTTATCCCTCCCAAAAAAAAGCCATAAAAAGTACCGTCAATATACTTTCTACCACCAACATATGCAGCAATGAAGCTTCCAAATAAAATAAACAATACTATAAACACGACTATCAGTATATTAGAAAGGTTTAGGATGATATAACGAATTATAAGTAACAGAAGAATAGGAGGTACAAGACTTACTAAAAATCCGAATACAAACGATTTATTAACATTAGTTTTATCTTTTTTGGTTATTACTAAATTACTAACTATGCCCAAAAATCCACCTAAAGCACAAATTAAAACTACAAGTATAATACCAGGCAGAAAATAACCTGCATTATAAGCGGCATTATCTGTGAATCCCACAAGATTAATTTTATAAATTAAAAATATTAAACCCTCAATAAACAAAAATATCAAACACGATATTAAACCTACAATAGCACCATTTAAAACCCCATCTTTTACTTTTCCAATAGCTATATATGCAGCAACAAAACCTCCAATTAATAATGGAATACCACCACTAACAACTAACAGGAACCCATTACCGGAATTATTAATTAGCAAATTTGGGATTAAAACAATTAAAACACCCACAACTAATCCTATAATCCTCATATTTCTATTAGAAAAATTTTTTGGCTTTGAGTTATTGTTATCTTCTAAATCAGATGATATAGGTTTATTGTAATCCTTATATAACGGATGACCACAATCTTCACAGTATTTCGATTCTGTAAGATTCTCTTTTCCACATGAAGGACAAATCTCAGATTTCTTTATTGATCCATAATTTTTGTTAATATCATCCAGAGATTCGGCATAAGTTAATTTACCCCCGCATTCGCATGATTCGAAATCTTTTGCTGATTCACCTTCCTTTAATGCGTAGAATCCTTTACATTTCTCACATATCAGATAACCCATGATAATCCCCAATTGCATTTTAATTTAAGATAATATATTAATTGTTATCATATTCAAACATAAAAAGTTTGATAAAAAATTGAGTAAATTTTTTTTAGACTATTTAAAAACTATTCTTAGACCTTGTCATCTTTTTCGATAATGATATTAATTATTCTATCCTCTGAAGGCATTTCACCTTCTCTAAGTAACATTTCAAGCTTTACCAACCTTTCCAGATCATTTACTCTATTTATTCTAATTTCACCATCATTAAGCTTTGTTTTAAATACCTCTATAATGTCGTTGATAATACTCAAATATTTGGTCTTAGCATCTATTAAACTGGTATTTGTTTGCTCATCGATTTTTTTGGCGTACTCTCTATTTCTGTGCTTTACTCTTTCCTGCCAGTTATACCAACTACTCCAATTATATACTGTACGCTCAGATACATGAAATTTACCTGCAACCTTACTGCAACTTCTTTTATCTCCTAAACTGTAATAATATTCAAAGGCTTCTATATTTTTTAGCGATTCGGTTTTATCCATTAAATCGTTCCATATCTTTTTTAATTAAATATTCGACTTCATCTACTATTATAATCATATTTATGTATTCTTCTGTATTTTTTACATACCTAATTGCATTTTTAGCTTCAGGTAATAATTTTAAAGCGTCTCTCCCCTCTTCTAAGGATTTTAATTTGAAATTATTTTCTATAAAAAAATTAAGCCCTTTTTTAATTAAAAAGGCCCAAAATTCAAGTTCATACTCCATTGTAACCCACCTATTTAACTTTCAGTTATTCGTCTACTATTAGTGTATAAGGTTCATTATACTTTATCAAAAGCATAGGTGATTGTAAATACCCAGTTATAGGTTTGATTAAAACACCTTCATCAATTAATTGTTGAATGAGTACATCTACTTGCTTAACTGTAAAATCAAACATTGCATTAAGTATATCATAGATTGTTTCTACATTAACCATATTCCGGTAATCTAAGAATACAGGAGTGCTTACAATTTTAAGTATCTCCTGTTCTGCATCAATGTAAGTACTAAATATTGGACTGTCCCATGAGATAAAATCAAATGGAATATTCTTTACCGAAACAGGAGCATTAACCGTACAATCGGTATTGCAACATAGATTATCGCATGTGCTATCTTTTAGGCTTTCTATTTCCTCGGTTTTTAAAGTTTTAAACGGGAATTTTTCAGAAGGACTTATTTTTTTATAGTCATCTTCTACTGGGTCATAAACTATATCATGATATTTGTTATATTCTACCAGTGAAGTTTCAATGATTAATTGGTCTCTCTTATTTTCCCGGTTTGCACCATACTTATCCAAGAATTCATCTTGCTTCTCTAAAATTTTTAACCAATCTAAATCATGTAAGCGGTTATTACCGGATTCAGAAATCTTTTCAGAATTTAAATTGTAAACTTTAGTCCGTCCTTTAAAATTCTGCTCCTTTTTAAGAGGTATGTCTTCATAGATTATCCCTTTATCATTTAACTGTCTGAGGATTCTTCTGGCAGTGTCCTTGGTTATATCACCCAACTCACTGGATAATAATTTGGATGTAATTCCACCATGATTTAGAATAATGTCAGGGAGAATATTTAAGGCTTTAAGGGTTCTTGCGTCAAACTCAGTGGTTGTGGCATCTATTATGGGTAATGAAATTTGTAAGACATTATAAACATCCTGCCAGGTGGCCACTAAAAATAATTTATTATTTATAACAACCTTTGGTCTTTGGTGCTGGAATAGTAGAGTACTGGCTTTTATTAGTGTAGTAACTTTTTTAGAATCTCTCCGAGTCCTTAATGGTAGGTTATTTTTAGGAAAAATTCCCCTCAACATTTTTTCATAAGGAATTATTACATCATAAAGATTTAATGAAGATAAAGCCACTCTTAATTTCTCATATTTGTCCCCGAAGTTGGTTAATCCTTCTGCTTTATCTATAAGTCTGTCTGATTCTGTGAAATTATATTTTATTATTTTTTCAGTCTGTTCTTCGGATTCATCAAGGGGTATAATGAAGCTACGGGTAGAAAATTCTTTATCCAACTCGATAGCAGTTGTAGTTGTTACAAAACCTTTAGCTTCTACTTCTGTTTTCTGGATAGTAAATTCTCCCGTGTCAGGGTCTTTAACTGTGGTTTCAGCTTCAAATCCACCATCATCACTTGAAATAAATTTAAAACTCTTTCGCTTTGATTCCTGTTCAGAGGTTTCCTGGTGATATAATATATCGTAATTATCATCTTCTGAGTACTTTAGGGCGGTAGGACTTAAATCTCCAACCTTTTTTATTGTAAATAAGGATGTAATCATGTTGGCCAAGTTGGTTTTTCCTATTGATGAGCTACCCTTAAACACCACCATAAGTTTGTAACCAATACTCATTATGCTACAAAGCATTATACCCGTTAATTTACTATGTGTTTCGCCCTTTATGGCTTTATCTACATCTTTTTCTTCTAAAGCATCGTTAATAAATTTAAATAAATCAATCCCCTTAAGGAGATTGATTTCATTTAAATATTGATTTTTCTTTTCTTTATCCTTCAAATGGATATTTTCAGCTTCTTTAAGAGATTTTAATAATTTATCCCGATTATATTGTTTATTATTCATATTTATCATCCTTTATTTTTTTAAAGTATTCTTGTGCAGCTATTTGTACAAAATCAGATATATTAGATGCAAAACCCTTTTTTATAGCTTTATCTATTTTTAATGCATCTTCTGTTTCTATGGAAATTGTTTTATAGACTTTAATTTTAATCACCTGTATAATTAACTATTTGATAAGTTTAGAAGTACCATCCTTTGCTATAGCGTTTATAAGATTCTTAATTAACTCAGAATCTTGTTTATACCCTATTTCTAATGATAATAATGCTTTATCTATATTATCCGCAGAATCAAGGCCATTATCTATTATATTTTTCTTATCCAATTTTAATTCATAATAAGTTTTTAAATCTACAAGTGCATTGATTTTTAAATCGAGTATAAAGATGTCTAAATTGTTTGCTTTACATTTTTCCATATTTTTCCAATTTTCCATTTTATTCATTTTATCACCTCTTTTGAGTAATAAGAGTATATAACCAGATATATATATATTTAACGACCTTATGTACCCAGAATTCTGGTACAGAAGATTTATTGTATAGAATTCTGGTATAGAAGATTTTTTTGAGTCCAGAAAATTAAAAAATAACAGATAAATTAAATGATATAATAACCAAATTATTTTCTTTGAGAAAAATAGTAAGATGAATTAATAAGAATAAACTGAATTTAATAGTATAATTTTTAAGGTAATTAGATATATTTTAATAAAAAACTTGGCATTTGTGAGAAGAAATGATAATAATCCCCGCAGTTGATATAAAAAACGGTAAATGTGTTCAGCTGGT